>Ga0326513_10000072_pt1 | contig 73890 bp, 64 predicted proteins | sample 2_2465_0518_D_FD_203654 | JGI IMG/M metagenome (GOLD analysis project Ga0326513, IMG submission 203654) | Bovine rumen microbial communities from UC Davis, California, United States - 2_2465_0518 | ecosystem: Host-associated > Mammals > Digestive system > Stomach > Rumen | place: USA...
GCGACCGCGGAGCACCGCCGGGGACGCTCCGTCACCCAAGCCCAACGGAACAACAACGCAACGCGTGCGTCCCCAAGGCGCACCAAGGGAAGCGGTATTCCAATACCGCGACCGCGGAGCAACGCCGGGGACGCTCCGTTGCGTTGTTGCTCAGTCCCTGTTGCCGAGGAGCTGAAGGATATACAGGAACATGTTCACGAAGTCGAGGTACAGGTTCAGGGCACAGAGGATGGAGAGCTTCTTGATCATCTCGGGATCCTGGCCGGAATACTGGGCGAAGATGGCGCGCGTCTGCTGGGCGTCGTAGACGGTGAAACCGGCGAAGAGGACGAGGCCGATGGCGGAGATGAGCATGAGGGTGGTCTGGCCGGGGGCGACGAACATGAGGATGACTTCGGCGATGATGAGGACGATCAGTCCGACCATCAGGATGGGGCCGGCCTTGAGCAGATCGACCTTGGTGGTCATGCCGAGCATGGTGAGGGCGAAGAAGAAGCCGGCGCACAGGGCGAGTGCGAGGCCGATGGAGCCGAGATCGTAGGTGATGAAGATGACGCTCAAGGAGAAGCCCATGAGTGCGGAGTAGATGTAGAACATGACGCGGGCCGTGGATGTCTTCATCTTGGTGATGCGGGCGCTGAGCGCGATGGCGAGCACGATTTCGACGACCAGCGGGGCGAATACGCCGATGATGCCGGTCGCGGAGATGAAGGCCATATACAGGTTGGTCATTTGGGTGAGGATGGCGACGACCGCGGTGACAATGAGGCCGATGGTCATTTCGCCATAGGATCGCGTGACGGCGGAATGGTAGGCGCGCGCGTATTCCTCCTGGCGGTCCGCGGTCGCTTGGAAGGCCGCCGCGGCACCGCCCTGCGTGTACTGGTTGTACTGGTAGTTGGCCTGCTGCTGGACCGGCTGGCCGTAATCCATCTGCATCTGATTGTTGTAGTCGGCGGTGTTGTATTGGGGATTGCCGAGATTGTTGCGGGGGTTCTGACCGAAAGCCATGATCGCTCCTTTATCGTACGTACAGTCCCCAGTGTACCCAAGAACCTTGGAATAGCCTCAATATGCGGGGCCTTGAAACCGCGGGCGCCCGCCGGTCACGGAGGGAAGGGTGACCGGCGAGCGCGGAGCGGATATGCATCGGGTGTGCATCCGTGGGGGTTACAGCGTGAACACGTGCTTGACCTTGGTGGAATCGTCCATGCTGATGAAATCGGTGACGTCGACGGTGACCGCCGAATCGTCCTTGAGCACGTAGCCGATCGTCACCGTGGCGGTCGCGCCGGGCTGCACTTCGGCAAGGTAGGAGCTCGCATCGTAACCGGCGGGGGCGTCCGTGTAGATCGCGGTGTCGAGGGAGGAACCGTTCTGGAACACCTTGGGGTTGGCCAGCACGGCGAACGAATTGTTCTTTTTGGTGTTGTTGGTCCATTCGTAGGTGACGAGCACAGTGGGGTTGTTCTCGTAGTCGTTGCCGCTGCGGACCGCGGAGACGATCTTGACATGCATGCTCTTGAGATCGCCTTCCATATCCTGTTCGCCCTTGCTTTCGGTCTTCTTCGCATCCGACTTCTTCGACGAGGAATCGCCGGACGTCTGGCTGGTGGACACGCCCATCGCGTCGTCGATGGCCTTGCTTGCGGCGGACTGCATGGCCAGCGTGATGATGATGGCGAGCACCGAGAGGACGACGGCGACGATGGCCAGCGCCTTGCCGTGTTTCTTGCCGCGGAAGGTGCCGACGATGGCGATGACGCCGAGGGCCGCACCGACCAAACCCAGAATCGCGGCCAGATTGTTGACGATCGGGATGAAGCTCAGAACGAGGCCCAACGCGCCGAATACTACGCCGACGACGCCGGTGACGGTCATCGGCGGGCGCTGCCCCTGATCCTGATACTCCTGATCCTGTCTGGACGGCTGTGCTCCGACCGGCTGCATCGGCGATTGGGGCTGCTGCGGGAAGTTTGCTTCGCTCATGTTCGTTTCCTTCTTCTCCGGAAGAGCTTTCGGCTCCTTGAATGTTGTCGATTTCGAGCCTATGCCGCGGCGAGCGAGCGCACCATTGGACAAGTGTGCAGTCCCGGTTGCCTGTTCGTGCAATGCCGTTCGCAGCCGAAAGGACAATGGCATGGGCTTCGCCCCGGCTATACATTGGTAGCTATGAGCAATACGAATCCGAACACGCCGCGCGAGGACGTGGATGTGCCGGTGCGCACCAAGCTTTGGTGCACGCTGGTGATGGTCCCCTGCGCGGGGTTCATGTGTCTTCTCCATGACGCTTTCGCCAATGCGCAGTACGGGAACGACACCCTTGGCACCTTGTGGACCGTACTCGGCGCATTGGTCGCGATTCTGTCCGGATTCATCCTGGTGGCACGCAATGAATATCCCGAACCCATATTCGTGCTGTCATGCATCCTCGTCGTCATACTCCCCTTCGATTCGCTGATCGTGCTCATGTCGCTCACCTCGCTGTTGGCGAGGCGTACGGACCGGCGCATCGCCCTGCGAGCGATTCCCGTGGCCGCCGGCATAACCGTATGGGCGCAGCTGCGCGACGCGCGACGTACGCCGGATGCGTCGTTCTGGCATCAGTTGTTCGCCGAACCCCATACTGGCGGCGATTCGGGTGTCCCGTTGCGGGTATTGGCTTCCGATACCACGATTGAAATCACCGCTGTCACGGTCGGATTGATCGCCACGCTGATCGCGGTGCTGGCGGGTTTCTTCATCCGTTCGCGTGCCACGGCGCGTGCCGCCCAGGCAAAGGCGAGCGCGGCCGAGGAGGAGGCGAAGGCGTTGCACGCCGATTTGAGCAATCAGCAGCTTGCGGATGCCATCGCAGCCGAGGCGCATGACACGTTGGCGCATTCCCTGTCGCTGTTGGCACTTAATGCGAGCGCGCTGCAGGCCGAATCGACGAAGCTGCAGCGGTCGGTGTCGCGTTTGGACGGGAACGATGACGGCGCCGCCGATGCCGTGGATGGGGACGGCGGCAACAGCACGGATGTCGACGGCATCATCGAACAGTCCGAGTCGATCCGACGTAAAACGGAGGATATCCGCAAGCAGGCCGCTGGTGCGCTCGATGAGGCGCATAGCGTGATCGACATGCTCCGGCATCCCGATCAGGCGCGTATCCAAATCGCCTACGATGATGACGCGTCGTTGACGAGGGATTCGCTCGACGCGCTGCTGACGGACTGCCGTTCCGCGGGCATGCAGATCAACGCGTGGATCGATATCCAGCAGTTGAGCCGTTTGAACGACCGCATCGGCACGATCGCCTACCACGCCGTGCAGGAGGGGCTCACCAACGCCCGTAGGCATGCGCCGGGCGTTCCCGTCTCGTTGGAGATCACCGCCAACCCCGCACGGGGAGTGCTGGTGCATGTCGCCAATCCCCTGCCGGCCGTTGGCAACGCCGGCACCGCTAGCGCCGGCAACAGCACCGGCAACGCCGAGGGTAACGGCCGAACCGGGGCCGCCGGACATGACGGCAAACGTTCCGGAGCCGGTCTTGCGGGACTGCTCGCACGGGTCCGCAAGGCGAACGGCACTTGCAGGTATGGGTTCGACGAGCGGCGGGTCTTCCATCTGGTAGTGCAACTACCATGGGTCGAATGACGAATGAAGGGCTACGGACGATTACGGTCAGCATCATCGACGACGATCCGATGATATGCCAGGCCATGCGCCTGATTCTGACTGATTATTCCTCGGGACGCATCGACGTCGTCTCCACTTCGACCGACGGCGCGTTGGCTTTGGCCCATGCCGAACGCGAACAGCCCGACGTGGTGCTTATGGATATCGCGATGCCCGGCATGGATGGGATCGAGGCGACCAGGCGGCTGCGAGCGCTCCCCCACGCCCCGCATGTGCTGATTCTCACGTCGCTCAGTCCGACCAATACCGTGGCGCGTGCGGTCGAGGCCGGTGCCGAGGGCTTCGTGTCCAAGACGGATGCGCCGGAGGATATCATCCGCCGTGTGATCGGCGTGGTGGATGGCGATCCGCAGTTCAATCCGGCCAGCCAGCGTCAGCTCATCGGCGATCTGAACAGGCAACGCCCGCAATCCAGAAGGGATGAGGCGCGGGCGATGCTCGACGCGCTGCCGGAACGCGAACGCGAGGCGGTGCTGCTTGCCGCCGAAGGGTTCACGAACGCGGAGATCGCGCAACAGATGTTCATTTCGGAGCGCACGGTCAAATCGCATCTTTCCTCGGCCGGTGACAGGCTGTGCATGGGCAGGGTGCAGATGGCACGTCTGGTGGAGCGTGCCGATCTTCCTCCGTTGCAATAGTCGTGCGGGATTCCGCCATGCGCGGCACGACGGGGTGATCCCGCTGTTTTGCACGCCGTTTACAATGAATGCGTGACGTGTTCCGGGGAGGAGAACATTCATGGCGATCAATGCAACGGAAAAGCCCCTGAGCAGGGTGTTCATGTCCGATTACCGTTTTGCGATCCCGTCGTTCCAGCGGGCCTATACCTGGCAGACGGAGAATATTCTGCAACTTGTCTCCGACTTGCAGGATGCGGGTTCGTCGGCTGGTACGCCGTATTTTCTCGGGTCGCTGATTCTGGTACGCGACGGCGAATCCAAGTATCAGGTGATCGACGGCCAGCAGCGTCTGATCTCCCTGTCGATCATCATCGCGGTGCTGCGTGAGTTGGAAACCGATCCGGTGTTGTTGCAGGAGCTTGACGAGCTGATCCGCGAGCCGGGCAACAAGCTGCGTGGCATCAAGGCCGAGCCGAGGCTGCGGCTGCGCGACCGTGATGCGGCGTTCTTCCGCGATTACGTGCAGGAGGGCGACCTGGAGGGCCTGTTCGATCTGCGTGACAGTGATTTCGAGACACGCGCCCAGCATAATATCGCGTTCAACGCGCGTAGCGTGTTCGACGAACTCGCCAAGCTCGACGATGACGAACGCCACCGTTTCGCCTCGTATCTGGTCAATCAGGTCACGTTGGTCATCGTGACCACCGACGATCTGGCCGGCGCCCATCGCATCTTCGACGTGATGAACATGCGCGGCGTGCCGCTGACCGCATCCGACGTGTTCAAGGCGAAAGTGGTCGCGGCGATGTCGCCGGCGGCGAGGAGCGTGTACGCCGCGCGATGGGATGACATCATGGATCCGATCGGCGACGACTCCCAGATATTGGAGGAGTTCTTCACGGATCTGCATCTCATCGTTTCGCATAAGGCGGTCTGTTCGCAGCTGTTGGAGGAGTTCCGCACCGATGTGCTCCTGCCATATATTCGGGAGCAGAACGTCATTTCGTTCGTCGACGAACTGCTCGCGCCGTATGCCATGGCGTGGCGTATTCTCGATCATCCGACCGATTCCATGCTTCCCTCGGGGATCGTCAGGCAGCTTGTGCTGCTCAACGACTACCCCACCGGCGATTGGAAGCCGGTGGCCATGTGGGCGCTGGTGCATTCCATCGGCAATCTCGCCACTCCCGGCGTCAAGGTGTTCACGGATGATGCGCGGAACGACGCAGCCGGGACGGGTGATGGCGGGAAGGATCGCGAACCGTTGCGCCTGCATGATGAGACGAGGCTTCGGGCGATCCTGTCCGCGTTGGAGCGCGTCACCGGCGTCGACGCGTTGAACAGGCAAAGTTCGCTGGCGCGGCGCACACGTGCCGCTTCCGCGGTCAGGTATCTCGACCGCGGCTATACGATGCCGCAGAACCGCGGCTTCCTCATCACCGACGATGAGCGCCGGTCGGCGTTGGCCCATCTGCGTGGCGAACTGCAAACCAATGCGCGGATGAACCGTCTGCTGCTGATCCGCGCGAACGAACAGCTGGCCGGATTCCGCATCACGCGTCCGCGCAGCCTGAACGCCGTGCCGATCATCCCCAAGCATGTCGCCAAGGATTCACCGTTCGCCGCATGGCCGGAATCCGTGCGCGATTTCTGGTCGGATCGCATCGGCAATCTGGTGCTCACCCAAGCCCATGAGGATCAGATGAAATCCCTGCAGACGTTCGCCGAACGGCGCGACCGCATGCTGTTGCCCGCCAGTTCGAGGCGTTTCCCGTTGACGGACAGGCTGGGCAGTATCGCCGAATGCACGCCCGAGACGCTGCACGGGCGGCAGGATGAGACGATACGGCTTATCGCTGAATTCTGGAATATCCGCTACGACGAAGGTCACGTCGACTTGTCGATCCTTGACGAGCAGCAGCTGACCCATGAGACCTCGTCCGCCACTCCGAACGCGAAACGCGTGACCATCGCCCAAGTGCTCAAGGCCGGCCTGCTGGTCGCGGGTGAGACGCTGGTGTGGGAGCGCCCGCGCAAGGGCGAGCGCTGGATCGCGACGGTCACCCCCGAGGGCAGGCTCAGGATGGAGGACGGTGAGGAATACTCCACCCCCACCGCAGCCGCACGCGCGGTCGGCGGCACGAGCGCCGGTCTGAACGTGTGGAAGCGGACATCCGACGGGCGCAAGCTCAGCGAGATCTGGAAGACCTACCGCATGCGCAGGCGGTGAAGTTCCGCGCGCGTCACGATTGGCACAGGCTGTAAGATGTTGGAACAACTAACGTCAATCGTTTGACAGCAAAGGAGCATCATCATGACGGAATCCACTTCGCAATCCATGCATCCGCACGCCCCGCCAAAGATGAATGGGAGCGCATGCTCTCCGGCGAACTCTACATCGCCGACGGCCCGCAACAGCGCGAGGCGAACATGCGCAAGCGCAGGCTCGTACAGGCCATCAGCACGTCGGCATACGACGCCTTCGAAGAGCGTGACAGGCTGTTCCATGAACTGTTCGGCTCGCTTGGCAAGGGCGCGTTCCTCGAACCGCCGTTCAACTGCGACTACGGGTGCAACACCTATACCGGCGACAATTTCTACGCCAATATGGACTGCATCTTCCTCGACGTGGCTCCAATCACCATCGGCGACCGCGTGTTCTTCGGCCCGCGCGTAGGCCTGTACACCCCGTATCATCCGATCGATGCCGCAGTGCGCGCCTCCGGCCCGGAAGGCGCACGGCCGATCACCATCGGCAGCGACGTGTGGTTCGGCGGCAACGTGGTGGTCGGCCCCGGCGTCACCATCGGCAACGATGTGGTGATCGGTGCCGGTTCCGTGGTGGTCAAGGACATCCCGTCCCATTCGGTGGCCATAGGCAATCCCTGCCATGTGATCCGCGAAATCACGGATGCCGACCGCGACTACTGGGAAGGCAAGGCCGCCGAATACCGCGCGTGGAAGGATTCGCTCGACGGCTGATTGCCGGCCGGCACCCCACGCCCGGCGATCAGCCGACCGGCCGGTAGGGAAGAGCACGCCCCTCTCCCCTACCGGTCAATCGGCGTGCGACCAGTCGACGACGGCTTCGATGTTGTTGCCGTCCGGGTCGAGCACGAACGCCGCATAATAACCGGGATGATAGGCACGCGGCCCGGGCCCGCCGTTGTCGATGCCGCCCGCGGCGATGGCCGCCTCATGGAATTCACGCACCGCATGCTCGCCATCAGCGCGGAACGCGATATGCGTCGGCACGGGAGCCTCGGCACCGTCCTCCATCGGTGAGACGTAGAAGTCGGATCGCGGCGTGCCGTCGTCCACCCCGAAACCGACGGTCCGCCCATGACGGACCTTGGGAATATAGCCGAGCGGCGCGAGCGCACGCGTGTAGAATGCGATGCCTTGTTCGGCGTCGCTCATATGCAGGGTGACGTGATCGATCATGGCTCCAACCCTAATCCCACCGCCTCCCCCGATACGCGAACAGGCCCGGAACCTTGCGATTCCGGGCCTGTTCGCTATTCGCGTGAAACCTACGCGAATCCGATGTGAGTCAACCGATTACTTCATCAGATTGCGCAGCACGTACTGGAGAATACCGCCGTTACGATAGTAATCCGCCTCACCGGGGGTGTCGATGCGCACGACCGCGTCGAATTCGGTCTTGGCGCCATCCGCGTGGGTGGCGGTGACATGGACCGTCTTCGGCGTGGAACCGTTGTTGAGCTCCTCGACACCATCGATGTCGTACGTTTCCGTACCGTCGAGACCGAGGCTCTCATAGGATTCACCTTCAGGGAACTGCAATGGCAGCACGCCCATGCCGATGAGGTTGGAACGGTGGATGCGTTCGAAGCTTTCGGTGATGACCGCCTTGACGCCGAGCATGACCGTGCCCTTGGCCGCCCAATCACGGGAGGAACCGGTGCCGTATTCCTTGCCGGCGAGCACGACCAGCGGCACATCATGGTCGATGTAGTCGCGCGAGGCTTCGAAGATGGTGGTCGGCTTGCCTTCCAGGAAATCGTAGGTGAAGCCGCCGGGGGTGACCTCCTCGCCGACGGAGGCGAGCAGCTGGTTGCGCAGGCGGATGTTGCCGAACGTGCCGCGGACCATGACCTCATGGTTGCCTCGACGGGAACCGTAGGAGTTGAAGTTCTTCGGTTCGACGCCGCGATCGGTCAGATACTTGCCCGCAGGGCTGGAGGCCTTGAACGCGCCTGCCGGCGAAATATGGTCGGTGGTCACGGAGTCGCCGAGCAATGCGAGCACGCGGGCGCCGTGGATGTTCTCGACCGGATCCGGCGTGGCCTTCATGCCGTCGAAGAAGGTCTGCTTGCGCACGTAGGTGGACTGCTCGTCCCAGGCGAACAGCTCGCCCTCCGGCACGTCCAGACCCTTCCAACGGTGGTCGCCTTCGAACACGGAAGCGTAATCCTTGAGAAACATCTCACGGCTGACGGTGCCGTTCACCACGGCTTCGACCTCGGCATTGGTGGGCCAGATGTCCTTCAGGTACACGTCGTTGCCATCCGCGTCGACACCGAGCGGCTGGGTTTCGAAATCGAAGTCCATGGTGCCGGCGAGCGCGTAGGCGATGACCAGCGGCGGGGATGCCAGATAGTTCATCTTGACGTCGGGGCTGATGCGGCCTTCGAAGTTGCGGTTGCCGGACAGCACGGAGGTGACGGTCAGGTCGTTGGCGTTGATGGCTTCGGAGATCTCCGGCAGCAGCGGGCCGGAATTGCCGATGCAGGTGGCGCAGCCGAAGCCGACGAGCTGGTAGCCGAGCGCGTCGAGATCGTCCTGCAGGCCGGCGGCCTTGAGATAGTCGGCCACGACCTGCGAGCCGGGAGCCAAGGAGGTCTTGACCCACGGCTTGGGCTTGAGGCCCTTGGCGTGCGCGTTGCGGGCGATGAGGCCGGCCGCGATCATGACGGACGGGTTGGAGGTGTTGGTGCAGGAGGTGATGGAGGCGATGGCCACGTCACCGTTTTCGATCTCGAAATCACCGCGGAAGTCGGTGGAGACGGCGACCGGCTCCTGCACGGTCTTCCCGGTCTCGTAGGCCGGGAGCGTTTCGGCGAACTTCGCCTTGGATTCGGACAGCTTGATGCGGTCCTGCGGGCGCTTCGGGCCGGCGATGGACGGCACGACGGTGCCGAGGTCGAGTTCGAGGTATTCGGAGTACTGCGGTTCCACGTAGTTCGGGTCGGTGGTGTCCCCCCACAGCTTGTTGGCCTTGGCGTAGGCTTCGACGAGTGCGATCTGCTCCTCGGAGCGTCCGGTGAGACGCAGGTAGTCGAGCGTGACCCCGTCAATCGGGAAGATGCCGCAGGTGGAACCGAATTCCGGACCCATGTTGCCGATGGTGGCACGGTTGGCCAGCGGCACGGAGGCGATGCCCTCACCGTAGAATTCGACGAACTTGCCGACCACGCCATGCTGGCGCAGCATGTCGGTGATGGTGAGGACCACGTCGGTGGCGGTGACGCCCTCGGGGATGGAACCGGTGAGCTTGAAGCCGACGACGCGCGGCACGAGCATGGAGATCGGCTGGCCGAGCATGGCCGCTTCGGCTTCGATGCCGCCTACGCCCCAGCCGAGCACGCCCAGGCCGTTGACGGTGGTGGTGTGCGAATCGGTGCCCACGCAGGAGTCGAGGTAGGCGAGGGTGTTTCCGTTGTCTCTGGCCTTGGTCATCACGACCTTGGCGAGGTATTCGATGTTGACCTGATGGATGATGCCGGTTCCCGGCGGCACCACACGGAAGTTGCGGAACGCCTGCTGGCCCCAGCGCAGGAACTGGTAGCGTTCGCCGTTGCGCTGGTATTCGATGTCCATGTTCTGTTCGACCGCATCGGCCACGCCATACTTGTCGATCTGCACGGAATGGTCGATCACCATATCCGACTGGACCTGCGGGTTGATGACCTCCGGGTCGCCGCCGAGCTCCTTGACGGCGTCGCGCATGGTGGCCAGATCGACGATGCACGGCACGCCGGTGAAGTCCTGCATCACCACGCGGGACGGCGTGAACTGGATCTCATGGCTCGGCTGCGCGTTCGGATCCCAGTCGAGCAGCGCCTTGACGTGTTCGTCGGTGATGTTGGCGCCGTCGATGTTGCGTACCAGGTTTTCGACGAGGACCTTCAACGAGTAAGGCAGATGGTCGATACCGGGAAGGTTCGCGATGTTGTAGTACTCGTAATCCTTGCCAGCCGCGGTCAGAGTCGTCAGCTGATCATCAGTCAAGGACATGTTCCCTCCGTTGCGATAAGCGATAGTGCAATACCATCGTCGATATAACACTTCGAATGGTACGGCCGCGTTACTACGCTTCTGGCGTGTCGGTTTGAGATGTGAGACAATGCGCGGCCGCGCCGGCGCATGTGAGCGGGAACATCGGGAAAACGAACGGGCGCGGCGTGAACAAGGTCACGTCGCGCCCGGTTGCGGCTCTCACTTCCCCGCGGCGATGCCGGCCTTCCCGCGCCTGGCCAGCATGCGGGCCGTACCGACACAGATGAAGAAGATGACCGCGGCGATGGCGAGCGCGATGAGCACGGCGACCAGCATGGAGCCGCCGGGCACGATGAGCGCGAAGAACCGCCTGATGAACGGGATGAACATGCCGAGCGCACCGGCCGCGGCGAAGGCGAGCACCATGAGTCCGCGCCAGCCGGTGAGCGGCTGGGCGACACGGGCGAGCACGAGGATGCCGAGCACGAACAGGATGATGGCGTTCACCGCGCGCAGTTTGGCGAGGTCGGCCGGATTGCCCGTGATATCCCATCCCATGGCACCGGGCAGAATCCACGTGGACAGCAATATCGACAACGCCACCGCTATGCCTCCGGGCAGGGCGAATCTCACCACGCGCCCGAGGAATCCGGGGATGTAGCGGCGCGTGTTCGGCGCGAGGGCGAGGATGAACGCTGGCACACCGATGGTCAGACCACCGAGATAGGTGATGTGGCGCGGCAGGTACGGGAACGGAATCTGCGTGAGCACCACACCGAGCGAGATAAGCGCCGAATACACGGTTTTGACGAGGAAGAGGCTCGCGACGCGTTCCATGTTGGCCATGACCTGGCGGCCGCGGGCGACCACGTCGGGCAGGTGGGAGAACTTCGAATCGACCAGCACGACCTGCGCGATGGCCTTGGTGGCGGGCGCCGCATTGCCCATCGCGATGCCGAGATCCGCTTCCTTCAGTGCCAGGGCGTCGTTCACGCCATCACCCGTCATGGCCACCACGTGATCGTCGCGATGCAGGGCCTGCACCACGGCCTTCTTCTGATTCGGCAGCACGCGCCCAAGCACGTCGACGTTCTGCAATACGTCGGCCAGCTCGTCGATGTCATCAGGCAGCTCGCGGGCATCCATGTATACGGGTTCGCGCTCGCCGGTGAGTCTCACCTTGCGTGCGATGGCGCCGACCGTCACCGGATTGTCGCCGGAGATGATACGGCAGCGTACACCCTGTTCGCGGAACCAGGCGAGCGTGGATTCGGCGTCGGAACGGATGCGTTCGGAGCACAATACGAGCGCCACGGGTTCGGCCGCGGGGTCGAGTCTCGGATTCTCCTCGAAATCGGGTGCGGCGCCGATGCTCTGATGGGCGATGAGCAGCACGCGGTTGCCTTCGTTGGCGTTCCTGTTGACCATGTCGAGCACGTGATCGTATGCGCCGTTCAACGCGGAGATGATGACTTCGGGCGCGCCCATGAACCAGACGCCGGTATCGGAGACGATGGCGCTCCACTTGCGTGCCGACGAGAACGGCACACGCGCGTCGACCGCGCCGCCCGAGAATCCTTCGCGTCCCAAGCCTTCGAGCACGGCCTTGCCGGTGCCGTTCGGCTGCTCCTCGTTCGACAGGTCGAACAGCGCCTGTTTGACGTCATGTTCCGCGATGCCGTTCGCGCCGGCGAGCATGGTCACCTGATTCAAGGCAATGCCGCCGTCAGTGATGGTGCCGGTCTTGTCGAGGTTGAGGCAGTCGACGCGAGCCAGGGTCTCCACCGATTCGAGTTCCTGCACCAGCGTGTTCTTGCGGGCCAGCCTCATGGCGGCGACCGCGAAGTTCAGCGAGGTCAACAGCACGAGGCCTTCCGGGATCATGCCGACCACGCCGGCGACCGCGGACACCACGGCCTGACGCCACTGGCCGGTGGCGATCGCCTGCGACCATCCGCCGACCGTGCGCATCTGCGACCAGATGAGCAGCACGCACAACGGCACCACCACGAAGGTCATCACCTTCAGGATCGTGTTGATGCCCTTGTTCAGATCGGACGTGGTCTTCTTGAACACCTTGGCTTCGGCGGTGATCTTCGCCGCGTAGGAGTGTTCGCCCACGGCGGTGACCCTGATCAGCGCCATGCCGGATACGGCGGTGGAACCGGAATACACCTCGTCGCCGGCCTTCTTGCGCACCGTGCGCGATTCGCCGGTGAGCATGGACTCGTCGAGTTCCAGACCCCAGGTTTCGATGATGGTGCCGTCGGCCGGCACCTGTTCGCCCGAACGGATCCACAGCAGGTCGTCGAGCACGATCGCGTCATGCGAGACCTCCACGTCCCCGCCGTCGCGGTGCACCAGATAATCCGACGCGACGAGGATGGATAGCTTGTCCAACGTGCGCTTGGAACGCAGTTCCGTGACGATGCCGATGCCGGTGTTCACGATGATCACGAACCCGAACACGGCGTCCTTCCATGAGCCGGTGAGCAATACCAGCAGCATGGCTCCGAGGATGATGCCGTTGAACAGGGTGAATACGTTGGCGCGGATGATGTCCTTAATCGAACGGGACGACGACGTCTTCATCGCGTTGCCGTGCCCGTCGGCCTGACGTTCGGCCACATCGCGCGCGCTCAGTCCAGGCTCGTCGATGCTTGGCATGGCTACGGTTGTTGCAGATTCCATGAGCACTACCCTACTCCGGTGGCCGTCAGACGCGTTCGTCCGCCGGGATGATGTCCGGACGGTATCCGACCGGTTTGCGCCTGGTCAGCGGATGATTCCGATTGCAGAACGACACGGAACATTCACGCAATCCCATGCACTCCGATGCGGTTCGACATGGTTCGACATGGTTCGGCACAATTCGGGCCAGCGCATCGATGCGTCAGCGCGTCACGGTGGAGACCATCAGATTCCGTTCATGCGCGCGGTCGTCGACCACCAGCATGGTCGCTTTGTCGATCGGCATGGCATCCGTGGCACGGTCGTTGACCGTGAACGACGCCGCGTACAGGCGCGCATCCCCCGGTTCATGAACGGGATTGAGCAGGATGACGGGAATGCCCGCCGTACGGACGCTGTTCAAAGCGTCATTCCAACCGTCGGCATCCCGCGAAACGTCAAGCCCGCTGATGACGATGACTGCCACCTGACGGGATACCAGATCGCGTACGGCCCGCTGGCCGGCCTCCACCGGATCCGCACTGTCACACAACCGCACGTACGAGGCGTCCAATCCGGCATGATCGTACGCATCCAGCACCAAGCCGTCCGCCGACGCCCCATGCGAGCCGACCATGCCAATCGACACATCATTGCGTTCCACCCCGGTCGATTGCACGTCCGGTTCACCGCTTCCGGAATCCCCTATCGCAGCCCCGGCAGGCGCACACGAAGCGAGCGGCATCAACGCCGCCGCCAGCAATACGACGCCGACACGGCGCACGAACGCTCCCATCCCCTGTGCCATGATCCGCGGTTCAGACGCGACGGAACAACGCCACGGTTTCGACGTGATGGGTCATCGGGTAGATGTCGTAGGCGTGGATATCCGCCAACTCATACCCCAGATCGAGGATCGTGGCCGTATCGCGGGCGAGGCTCGTGCAGTCGCATGCAATGTAGACGATCGCATGCGGCGCTGCCTCGGCGATCTGACGGCAGACCTTGGCATGCGCGCCGGCGCGAGGCGGGTCGAGCACCACCACATCGGGATGCGCCAGATGGGCCGGCACATGGGCGAGCGTACGCGACACGTCACCGCAGCGCACATCCACATCATTCAAATCCAACGCGCGAAGATTACGCTGCTGGCTCTTCACCGCCACATCGCCGCCCTCCACGCTGAACACGCGCGTACGTTCGGCGATCAGCGTGGCCAGCGGAAGCGTGAACAGGCCGGAACCGGAATACAGATCCCACAGCACGGCGGAAACCGCGCCATCCATCTCACCGCGCACCAAGTCGATCACATGATCGGCCAAAGCGACCGGAGCCTCACGATGCACCTGCCAGAAACCGTTCGCATCCACCCCATAGGTGAACTCACGGCCAGCCACCGTGACCTGCTCCGTCAGACGGCGGCTTCCAGCCTTCAATTCGCCATCCACCAGCACGGCGTAATTACCGCCCACACCGGCACCATCCTCGCCATGGCGGGGCTCCGGCACAGACAGGCGAATCTGCGAACCAGGTTCGAACCCGCCATCCCAGACGCCATTGGCCGCAGCCACATCCAACAGCGCGTTCGTGGCCAAGGGCATGGTGGCCAACGGCACGCGCACATGCGTGCCGCGGCGTCTCATGGACGGCATGCCGTTCTCATCCGCGATCATCTCGATGCGCGTACGCCAATGCAAGCCGCCAAGCTCCTCATCGCCCGCCACGCGGGAAACGGGAACGGACACATCCACATGGCCGAGACGCTTCATCTGCTCGCTGACAGTCACCGCCTTCCACGTCAACTGCCCGGCAAGCGAGACATGCACCAGATCGGCGCCACCCACGCCACCGCCCATGGCGAGCGGACCGGCGAGCGCCCACGCCGGTTCCACACGGTCGGCGCTCGCTTCCAGCACTTCGACGACCTCGCCGGTCCAGAACCGTTCGTCACGGTCGTGCGGCTCATCCAATTCGATGCGTACCAGTTCACCCGGCAGCGCGAAACGCACGAATACCACACGTCCGTCGATATGGGCCACGCAACGGCCCTGATCGGCATACCGTTCGATGCGAACCTCAGCCTGCATAAATCATCTGTCCTTTTCCGTGATGATGGTCGATTCGTTCAGTCCGTCGCGTTCCCGCGCGGCGGATTCGGCGGCACGGGCCTGAGCCACCTTGTGATGGTGCATCGGTGTGGCGATGATGAGATAGCTCACCCAGATGGCGAGCGCCCAGAACGGGATGCCCATGAGCAGTCTGGCCACGCCGAGGGCCGCCACATGGTTGGTCAGGTACAACGGCACCTGCACCGCCAAGCGCAGCAGGAACAACGCCATCCACAGCCAGGTGATGATGGTGTATGCCTTCTTCAGCGCCTTATCGCCCGTCCAATCGTCGAACCATGCCCGGAAATGTTCGGTCGGCAGCTGGCGGATGAATTCGATGATCGCGCCCAATGCCGGAACCCTCGCGACCAGGGACACGCCGAGCAGCGTGGCGTAGGCCGCGTTGGTGAGGAATCCGAACATGTAGTAGTCACGCGCCTCATGGGATTTCCATGCCCAGATCAGGCAGATGCCCACGGCCACGAGTCCGCTCAAAGCGCCCATCACGGATTGGCGTTGCAGCAATCGTACGACCACTTGGGCCACGGCCAGCGCCGCGGAGACGCCGATGGTGAGATCCAGATTCTGCGTGGCGACGAACAATACCACGAACACGATGCCCGGCAGCATGGATTCCACCACGCCGCGCACGCCGCCAATCGCCGCGATGACGGAGAAATCGTCGCCTTCGCCGGCCGAGGCAAGCGCCTTGAGCCCCGTGCCGTTGGCGGAACCGGCTTTGCTTTCCGCCATGCTCAACGGACTTCGGAGAACATCGGGCCGCGCGAGAGCGTGGTCTTGACTTCCGTCTGCTGGTCCTGGGAAAGCGGGCCGTCGGGACGGTTCGGGATGTCCTTCAGATGTTCCTTGCCTTCGCCTGCCGTTTCGCCTTCCTCAGCTGCCGCGGCGGCCTTGCGCTCGCCCGGCGTGACGGGCTGATGCATGGGGATCGGGTCGCGCGGGGCGAGCGGCTCATCGCCGCGTTCGACCACGATGTTGGAGAAGAACTCGTTGAGCTTGCGGGTCTCCTCGGAATCCGGGTCGCTGGCGGCGTTGCCGGAGAAGATGCCGCGCAGCATCCATCGCGGGCCGTCCACGCCGACGATGCGGGTGAGGACCTTCTTGCCGCCGGACACTTCGACCGGCAGGAGGATCTCGGTGCCGAACACGCCGTCCACGGCCTTGGCGTTCGGGTTGGCGGCGAGGAAGTCCTCGCGCCAATCCTCCCACAGGCCCATGGTCTTCGGGGCGGCATAGGCCTCGACCTCAAGGCTGGAATTGTAATAGGTGGTGGTGGAGCCGAGCACCGCGCGGGTGGCGCGGGACGCCTTGATGCGCAGCTCGATGTGCTGCAGGAACGGCAGATAATAGGCGCCCAGATCGAGGTATTCGTCGTAGTCGGGAACGTTCTCGTCGTTCACATCCCACGGGCCACGCTCCTCGCCGCGACCCTCATAGTCGCTTGCGGCTTCCGGAAGCGCCGCCGCGGCGGTCTTCTGCGCCAGTTCGCTATCGGCCCTGGCCGCCTCGTTCGCCGCCTTCGCCGCCTTGACGTCCTCGTCCTCGGCCTTGGTGGTCTTGTCGGTCTTGTCCTTCTTCTTACCGAATCCGAATAGTCCCATGGGCTCCTCATTTCGATGCGTGTGTAACCGTGACCAGACTAGCACCTGACGCTGCGAACGTGCCGTATGGCTCCATCGGCGGCGTCAGGTGCCGTTCACGCCGGCACGGCTGCGACTCAGAACTCGTAGGTGACGCTCAACGGCGCATGGTCGGACCATCGGGTGTCATAGCTGGGCGCCTTGTCGATATCGAATGCGACAGCGGTTTCGGCCAATGCCGGGGTGGCGAACTGGTAGTCGAGCCTCCAGCCGACGTTGTTGTCGAAGGCGCGGCCACGCTGGCTCCACCAGGTGTACGGTCCCTGGATGTCGCCGGCGAGGCGGCGCGTCACATCCACGAAGCCGTACTCCCCAAGCCAACGGTCCACGTAAGCGCGTTCCTCGGGCAGGAAGCCGGCGTGCTTCTCGTTGGCCTTGGCGTTCTTGATGTCCGCAGGCGTGTGCGCGATGTTGAAATCACCGCACAGCACGGCCTGTCTGCCGCCGGTGGCGGCGGTGTCCCTCAACTCGCCCATGCGCGTGAGCATGGTGTCGAGGAAACGGTATTTCTGTTCCATTTTCAACGGATCGTCGGTGTTGCCCGCATGCACGTACACGCAGACCACCGTCAGCCGATTGCCGGACGGCGTGGTGATGTCGTTCTCGATCCAACGCCCGGAATCCACATCCTCGTCAAGGCCCGGCAAACCGTAACGGCGTTCCGTCACCTCAAGATCGGTCAGCAGCGCCACCCCGGCGCGCCCTTTCACCCGGCACACCTCATTGGTGCGGGCAAGCTCGCCTTGATCGCCGACCGCGCCCGCCGTGGCGTATTCGAAGGCGAACTCGTCGAAAATCGGGTCGATCTCGCTTTGCGGCGCACGCACTTCCTGCATGCACCACACGTTCGGCGTATGCTGCGCCGCCCAGGTTTCGATGCCTTTGCGCTTGGCCGCGCGGATGCCGTTGACATTCGAGGTGGTGATGGTGATGCTCATAGCGCCCAGCGTAGCCCGGATGCGCGAAAACGCCGGCGGCTCGAATTCGCCCACCATGGATGTGACGAGTGCGGGAACACGGGTGGTACGCGAAAAACTCAACCCTCCCTGCCATACTGGGCACAGACGCGGCCATGGGAGAACAGAGAGAACGCAACGTCCTCATGAGGAGATTGGGGCTTTCATGGCAACAGCCGCATCAAATGAACGAACGGCGACATACAGGCATACACAGCGCAAAGGAGTCGATCCCATGGCAACAACAGCAGACGCAAGAACGACAATGGCGGCCGATACGACGAACGGAACGGCACCGGGCGGCGAGGGGAACCGCCAGCGCATCTTCAATAACACGCCGACCATCACGATTCTCATCCCCTGCTACAACGAGGAGGAGGCGTTGCCAGCCCTGTTCGACCGGCTCGACGGGCTTCGTTCGAACGCGGGTGAAACCGCCGATTACCGGTTCATGTTCGTCGACGACGGGTCGAAGGACGCCACGCGCGGCATGATCACCGACTACGCCGCCACCAGGGAGCATGTCGACTTCATTTTCCTGTCGCGCAATTTCGGCAAGGAGCAGGCGATGCTCGCCGGCATCGACGCCATCGAATCCGACGCCATGGCCATCATCGACGCCGACCTGCAGGATCCGCCGGAGCTGATCCCCGACATGGTCGACCTGTGGCTGCGCGGATACGACGACGTGTATGCGAGGCGCCGGACCAGGCGCGGCGAAGGCTTCGTCAAGCGTATGACCTCGCACCTGTACTACCGCGTGCTGCAGGCGATGTCTCCGGTTCGTATTCAGGTGGCCGGTTCGTATTCAGGTGGATACCGGCGATTTCCGTCTGCTCGACCGCAAGTGCATCCTCGCGCTGCGTCGTCTGCGCGAAACCGGGCGTAACAGCAAGGCGCTGTTCAGTTGGATCGGGTTCCGCAAGATCGAGTTCCTGTACGACCGTGACCCGCGCGTCGCCGGCAAGAGCAAGTGGAACTATCCGAAGCTGATCGGGCTTGCAATGGACGGCATCATGTCGTTCTCCACCGCTCCCCTACGCGTCGCGTTCTGCTGCGGCCTCGTCGTTTCGCTGACGGCGATCGCGTATGCCATCTTCATCATCGCCCGCACGCTCACGTTCGGCGTGGATGTGCCGGGCTATGCCTCGCTGCTGGTCGTGACGCTGCTGCTCGGCGGCATTCAGCTGCTGGCGCTGGGCATCATCGGCGAATATCTCGGGCGCGTGTTCAACGAGGTGAAGCACCGCCCCGGCTACTTGGTGCAGGAGTCGAAGATCGATGGTGAACATCAAGACTAAGCGCTTCACGTTCGTCGCCGCAATCGGTGCATGCCTCGCCACCTTGATCTCCTTCGCGCTCGGCTTCGGCAGGTCGGTGTGGTTCGACGAAGGCTACAGCATCATCGTGCTTGATCAGCCGTTCGACCGCATGATGGCGTTGCTGAAAGTGGACGTGCATCCGCCGTTGTACTACCTGCTGCTACGCGGATGGACCGGCATATTCGGCCCATCCGCGACCTCCATGCGGGCGATGAGCTGCCTGTTCTGCGGGTTGACCGTACTGACGATGATGGCGTTGCTACGCCGCCTCGCCGGAGCCAAGGCCGCGCTCATGACGATGCCGTTCCTCGTTGCCGCACCGATGCTGCTGCGTTACGGCTATGAGATCCGCATGTATTCGCTCGTACCGTTCCTTTCGGTATTGGGCACGTACACGCTGGTGCGTGCCATCGAGGCCGAACACACGTCAGGGAATCCCGATCCGCGGATTCATGGAATCATGCCGGTCAAAGGCCGACGCTGGTGGGCGGCGTATGCGACCGTCGTCGCGCTGGGCATGTACACGCAGTACATGATGGCGTTGGTGTGGACGACCCATCTTGCATGGCTGTGCATGCGTGCGCGGCGCGTGGGAGGTTTCACGGCGCTGCGCCGGTATCTTACGCCCTATGTTCTCTCGGTGGCGCTGTATCTGCCATGGCTGCCGTCGGCGGTCGATCAGGTCACGCACAACGCGTTGCCCGCGCTTAAGGAGACCATGAATCTCAATGAACTTGGCTCCATATTCTCGGTTTTCGTCACTGGGCTCAACGGCTCCCGTCTCCCATCCTGCGTGACCGTCATGCTGATCGCAATGCTCGCCCTGATCATCACACGCGCGATTCGACTGCACGACGCATGGAGGCTCCGGCAGAACGACGAAACCCGCGCCGCACGTAACACGCTGGGCGCCATCGCATTTTTCGCCTTCACGCCGATGGTCATACTGCTGCTTATTTCCGCAATCAGGGAGCCGTTCACCCATCCGTACGGCTTCTTCACCATGCGCTACACCACTCCCTTCGCGCCGTATTGTTACGCGTTCATCGGCCTGACCTGCTCGTATACGGTAATTGAATACGTGCCGGGTGGAACACAGGTCGAGCGCCGCGCCTATGCCCGTTTCATACGCCGTTGGTCAGCCTGGCTACTCACGATGGCGTTGCTTGCCGGCGGGTCAATCGGTTACGCCTTCCAAGGCAACTATATCTATGAACAGGCGACCACGCCTTCTACCGCGCAGGCGGCCGAGCAAGTCGCCTGCGATGCGGATCAGACGATTGTCGCCGCCAGCGAATTCGATTACATCGAGTCGTATTACTATTTCCGTTCCTGCAGCCGGTACCGGTTCCTGAAACGCGGAAACGTTGATACGCGGGGCGGCTATGCGCCGTTGCACGGCAGCCACGCCCAATTGCGCAATCTCGACGACCTCGATACGAAGCGCGTGGTGATCGTCAATCGTATGGGTTTCTCGCAGCCGGAAACGTCGCGATACCGGAAGATCAGGACGCTGCACGTCGGCAGCTCCACCATGGTGTTCTATGAAAGCAACCGTTCCACCGCCGGCTGAGCGCCAGGAACGCGCACCGATAGTCGATGCCGATAAGTTGACGCTGAGCAGATCACCAAATATGGCGTTGGGCCCGTTCCCGGAATTCCGGGAACGGGCCCAACGCCATATTGCCGGCTGATGCCGGTTGCCGGGTTCGGGCTATCAGTCCAAACCGAGCTGGAGCTTGCCGCCGGGGATGGCGTCGAGCAGGTCGCGTGTGTACTGCTTGCGCGGGTGATCGAACACCTCATCGGTGGTGGCATGCTCGACCAGCTTGCCCTTCTGCATCACGACCACCTCGTCGGCGATCTGACGCACCACGGCCAGATCATGCGTGATGAACAGGTAGCTCAGACCCTTTTCGACCTGCAGGTCGTTGAGCAGTCGCAGCACCTGATCCTGCACGAGCACGTCCAACGCAGACACGGCCTCGTCGCAGACGATCACGTCGGGATCGAGCGCCATGGCACGTGCAATGGCGATACGCTGGCGCTGGCCGCCGGACAGCTCGTTCGGGTAACGGGTCATCACGGACTCGGGCAGTTCCACCATGTCGAGCAGTTCACGCACGCGCTTGACACGGCTCTTCTTGTCGCCGATGCCGTGGATGCGCAGCGGCTCCTCGATGGAACGGTAGATCGAATACATCGGGTCGAGCGAACCGTACGGGTTCTGGAACACCGGCTGCACATGGCGACGGAAGTCAAGCAGTTCCTTGCCTTTGAAGCCGGAGATGTCCTTGCCCTCATAAGTCACGGTGCCGCTTGTCGGTTCGAGCAGCTTGAGCACCATGTTCGCCACGGTGGACTTGCCGGAACCGGATTCGCCCACGATGGCCAGGGTGCTGCCACGCTTGACGGAGAAGGAGATGTCGTCGACGGCCTTGAACATTTCCTTCTTACGCGGGAGCTTGAACTCCTTGGTCAGATGGTCGACGGTGATGATCGTCTCGCTCGCTTCGAGTTTCTGCTCGCCCACCACATGGTGTTCGAGCAAGGCATCGGTGCTCTCGCCGTGCTCCTTCGCGGAGATGATGCGCTGGGATGCCAGTGACGGCGCCGCCGCGACCAGACGCTTGGTGTACGGGTGCTGCGGGTGCTGCAGCACTTCCAGGGACGGGCCGGATTCGACGACCTGGCCCTTGTACATCACCACGATATGCTGGGCACGTTCAGCGGCCAGACCAAGATCATGCGTGATGAACAGCACGGCGGTGCCCAGCGAATCGGTGAGCATATGCAGATGGTCGAGGATCTTCTTCTGCACGGTCACATCAAGCGCCGAAGTGGGCTCGTCGGCGATGAGCAGGTCTGGGCGGCATGCCAGACCGATGGCGATCAGTGCACGCTGACGCATACCACCGGAGAACTCGTGCGGGAACTGGCGTGCGCGGGTCGCCGCGTCGGGCAGTCCGGCTTCGGACAGCAGACCGGCGATGCGGTCATCCATGGTCGAACCGGTGACGTGCTTCTTGGCGATGTCCCAGGCGGTGTCGTCCTTCACACCGGCCTTGATGAGATCGTCGGCGACGCGCCAACGGGTTTCGGAGCCGGGGACCCACTCCTCCTTGAAGTAGGCGAGGGAGCGTTCCGCCGCTTCGCCGGTGATGCCGACCTCGGCGATCGCGGCCTTGGTGGCGTCGAGCAGCGCAGGCAGTTCGGTGGACGAGATGAAGGTCTCGTCATCGTTGCCCTTGACGGCGACCTCGTCGCCGGCGAGCGCCTTGGCGAGCTTCGAACGCTTCTCGTGGGCGACGTCCATGTTGTTGGCGACCAGCGCCTCCTTGACCTGGGTGCCGATGCGCCACACCGGGTTGAGGTTGCTCATCGGGTCCTGGGGCACGAGGCCCATCTTGGTGCCGCGAAGCTTGTCGAAGTCCTTCTGCTTCAAGCCCACGAGCTCCTGGCCATCGAGCTTGATGGAACCGCCGACCACATGGCCGGTGCCGGGCAACAGGCCGAGCACGCTCATGGCGGAGGTGGACTTGCCGGATCCGGATTCGCCCACGATGGCGACCCACTGGCCGGGGTAGACGGAGAAGGAGACGTCGCGCACCGCATGGACGGCACGCTTGTCATCGGTGGTGAAATCGATGGCGAGATCCTTCACCTCGAGCAGGGGTCCCTGCTCCTTCTGCATGGTGACGAGCTTGGATTCGTTGTTTTCCATTGTCTTCTCCTCCTAGCTCAGAGCGAACGGCTCTTCGGATCGAGGGCATCCTTCACGGCATCGCCCATCATGATGAAGGACAGTACGGTGATGGCCAATGCCGCGGACGGGTAGAACAGCACCATCGGGTTCGTCATCAGGCTGGTCTGCGCCTGGGAGATGTCGCCGCCCCAGCTGACGGTGGTGCTCGGCAGACCGACACCGAGGAAGCTCAGCGTGGCTTCAAGCACGATGTAGGTGGCCAGCGAGGTGGTGCCGACCACGATGATCGGGGCCAGGGAGTTCGGCAGGATGTGGCGGAACAGGTTGCGCATCGGGGAGGAACCGAGCGCGGTGGATGCGGTGTTGAACTCGAGGTTCTTCGCCTCCATCACGGCGCCTCGCGCGATGCGGGCGGTCGAGGTCCAGCCGAACAGTGCCATGACGAACACGATCTTCCAGATCGAGCTGTTGGTCTTGAACATCTGCAGCACCACGATCGCACCGAGCAGGATCGGCAGCGCGAGGAAAATATCGGTCAGACGGCTCAGCAGGGAGTCGAGCCAGCCGCCGAAGAAGCCGGCGAAACCGCCGATGATCGTACCGATGAGCACCACGAGGATGGTGGCGCACAGGCCGACGCTCAGCGAGGTGCGGGTGCCGTAGACCACGCGCGTGTACACGTCGCAGCCTTGGAAGTCGAAGCCCATGGGGTGGCCGGCGGACGCCGGGCCCAGCGAGTTCTCCAGCGTGCAGTAGTTCGGGTTCTGCTTGGTGAACAGGGACGGGAACAGCGCCACGATGATGATGAAGATGATGAGCAGGCCCGAGATGATGAACATCGGGTTCCTGCGCAGCGTGCGCCATGCGTCGGCCCACATGCTGCTGGCGGGTGCGGTCTCGTCAAGCTTGTCGACATCCTGCAACGGGGTTTCGTCGAGCGGTGCGATGTAACGCTCCTGACCGGGAAGGGTGGTCATATCAGTCATGTTTCCTTATGCTCCTTTCCGAATCAGGCGTAGCGGATACGCGGATCGAGCGCCGCGTACAGTAGATCGACGATAAGATTGCACACCACGAAGATCAGCATGAGCAGCGTCACGATCGACACCACCAGGTTGCCTTCGCCTTTGAGGATGCTCTGGTAGGTCAGCCAGCCGACGCCGTGGATGTTGAAGATGGTCTCGGAGATCATCGCGCCACCCATGAGGGCCGCGATGTCCTGGCCGAGGTATGTCACCACGGGGATCAGGGAGTTACGCAGCACGTGGCGCAGCATGACCTGCCTGTTGCTCATGCCCTTGGCGCGTGCGGTGCGCACGTAATCCTCGGCGATGTTCGAGGAGATTTCAGAACGGGTGAGTCGGATGATGTACGCCATCGACACCGATCCGAGCACCATCGCCGGCAGCAGCAGGTCGATGAAGGTCGGGTCGTTGCCGGCGGTGACCGGGAGGATGCTCCACTTGATGCCGAACAGGTACTGGCCGAGGAAGCCGGTGACGAAGGTCGGCACGGAGATGAGCAGCAGGGAGACGATCAGAATGACGGTGTCGTACCACTTGCCCTTCTTCAGACCGGAGATGACGCCGAAGATGATGCCGAACACCGCTTCGAACACGAACGCCATCAGCGCGAGCCTGATGGTGACGGGGAACGCGCGTCCGATCTCGTCGATGACGAGCTGACCGGAGAAGGTCTTGCCGAAGTCGAGCGTCAGCGCGTTCTTCAGGAAGATGAAGTACTGGACGATGAACGGCTTGTCGAGATTGTATTCAGCTCGCAGCTGAGCCTCGACGGCGGGATTGACGGGTTTGTCGCCGAACATCGCCTTCACGGGATCGCCGGGCAGGGCAAAGACGAGGGCATACACCAGCAACGTCGTGCCGAGAACCACGGGGATCACCTGCAGCACTCGGCGCAGAAGATACTTGCCCATAGAAACTCCTTGTTCCATAACCACGCACGCACCGGCGGCATCGTTCCGCTTCACCTGGCGTTACTTCATGCGCGGTCAATAAATACTGTGACAGTCTACCGCATGGACTGACTTGGCGTTCAGTGCCACTGGCGGACGCCTGTGCGCAGGCCCGTAGCGCCACGGGTTCGCCGGAAACAAGAAGGGCGGGGACCATCCGGCCCTCGCCCTTGGAATCCGATCACGGAAGAAGCATCACTTCTTGCTCATCTTCTCGTAGGTCGGCAGGTTCTGCCAGTTCATGGCGAAACCGCTCTTCACGTTCTTGGACGCAACACCATAGGCGTTCGCGTTGTAGACCGGGAAGGCCGGCAGTTCCTTGAGGAGGATCTCCTCGGACTGCTGGTACAGCTTGTTGGCTTCGTCGGTGTCGGTGGTGGCGTAGGCTTTCGCCAGCAGGGCGTCGAACTCGGCGTTCTTGTAATCACCGTCGTTGGAGCCGTTGCCGTCCGCGGCCTTCGAATCGAAGATCTGGAACAGGTAGTTCTCGGCGGACGGGTAGTCAGGCTGCCAGCCGGTGCGGAAGGCGCCGGCTATCTTGCGGTTGGTGACCGCGTCACGGAACTCGTTGAAGGTCGGCATCGGGTTGGTGGCAGCGACTTCAGATCCCAGCGTGTTGTTGATGGAGTTGACGATAGCCTTGTAGATCGACTCATGGCCGCCATCAGCGTTGTAGGAGAAGGTCAGCTTGCCGCTGAACTTGGAGATCGCGTCGGCCTTGGCCCACAGTTCCTTGGCCTTGGCCTTGTTGTACTTCAGCACGTCGTTGCCCTTCAGGCTCTTGGAGTACCCCGGGGTCATCGGGGAGGTGAAGTCGAAGGCCGGAGTGCCGGTGCCGGAGAGCACCTTGGAGGTGATGGCGGAACGGTCAATGGCCATGGAGACGGCCTGGCGACGCAGCTGGCCTTCCTCGGTGTTGGTCTGGAAGTGCTCGAGGTTGGACGGGATGGTGAAGGTCTGGATGACGGAACCGGCCTTGTTGTAGGCCTGGACCTTGGCATCCTTCTCGAAGGTCTTGGTCTGGGCGGCCGGGACGACTTCCATCACGTCGAGGTTGCCGGCCTGGACGTCGGCGTAGGCGGCGGTGTCGGAGGTGTAGACCTTGAAGGTCACGCCATCGTTCTGAGCCTTGCGGTTACCGTTGTAATCCGTGTTCTTCAGCATGGCGATCTCCTTGTTGTGATCCCAGTGGTCGAACACGTACGGACCGGTGCAGCCGTCCTTCGGATTCTGGCCGAAGGCCTTGGCGGAGGCGGCATCCTTGAAGAAGGAGTCGGGCAGCGGGGCGAAACCGGTGTAGCCGACCTTCAGCGGGAACACGGAATCAGGCTGGTTCAGGGTGACGGTGAAGGTCTTGTCGTCGACGACCTTCAGACCGCTCAGCTGCTCGTTACCCTTGAGGCCGCTGGTCTTCTGCAGATCGTCGTAGCCGGCGATGGTGTTGAAGAAGGAGGAGCACAGCATGGCGTTCTTGGCGTTGGCGACGTAGCTCCAGGCCTTGGTGAAGTTCTCGGCCTTCACGGTCTGGCCGTTGGCGAACTTCCAGTCCTTCAGCTTGATGGTGTACTGGGTGGCGTCAGCGTTCGGGGTGATGGATTCAGCGATTTCGTTGGACGCGTTGCCCTTGGCGTCAAAGGACACCAGACGGGCGAACAGCAGGTCGGCGGGCTTGCCGCCACCAGTCTCGTTGATGTTGCCCGGAATCAGGTTCTTCTGGGGTTCGGAATTATACGCGGTGATGATGTTGTCGCTGGCAGAGCTGGAGCCGTTGCCGGCGCCACAACCACCGAGCATCATCGCGGCGGCGCACACAGCGGCCGCTACGGCGAATGCCTTGTTCTTCATATGTTTCTCCTATTCGATGCGGGCGCATGGTCGACGCCCTGAATGCGAAGGGGCGGGTGCACGACGTTCCATTGCCGAGCATCCAGCCCCTTTGACACTGTCTCCATTGTGTCCCACGACGAAGACAGACGGGTAGTGGTACGGCACACCCTTTTCGAAGTCCCCATAACTTCGCTGTAAACGAACAAGGCCTTCCGTTCCAATCGGTACATCGCTGAAGCACACGACAACGCCGAAACCATCGACAACGCCGAGGCCGCGATTCAGGCCCGCGGAAACGCCTGACGATAGCGCGACTTCAGCTGTTCAATGGAGACATGCGTATACCGTTGGGTCGTCTTAAGCGAGGAATGCCCCAGCATCTCCTGCACTTCACGCAAATCCGCTCCCCCATCCAGCAGATGCGTGGCCGCCGAATGCCGCAGAGCATGCGGGCCAATGTCCGGCACACCGGCCTCCCGCGCGGCGTCGTGCACCACACGACGTGCGATCCGCTGATCCAACCTGCCGCCGCGCGTGCCGAGGAACAGCGCGTCACGAGCATCGTCCGGCACGCCGCCCTTGCCCGAACGGGACGCCAGCACGCGGGGCCTGCCATGTTCCAGCCACGTCTCCAGCGCCTTCGCGGCGGGAAGGCCGAACGGCACCACGCGCTGCTTGTCGCCCTTGCCGGTCACCTTGACCGTACGGCTGGAGAAGTCAATGTCACCCGTGTCAAGTCCCACGAGTTCGGCCACGCGAATACCCGTGGCATACAACAGTTCGAGGATCGCCGCGTCACGCAGCGCTTTCGGGTCGGCCGGATCCGCAGCAACGTCGCATTCCTCGCGATCCATGAGTTGTCCTGCCTGATCCTCGGACAGCACCACGGGAAGGACGCCCGGAATCTTCGGCGTCATCAACGCTGATGCGGGGTCGGAGCGCGTCGCGCCATGCTCATACGCCCAGGCGAAGAACCGGCGCACGGCGACGACGCCACGAGCCATGCTGCTACGTGCGTGGGACGGCGAGCGCTTCCCCATCCAGGCACGCAGATCATCGGTGGTGATCTCGTCGAGGGCGCGTATGCCGTGCTCCTGCAAGTACACGAGGCAATCGAGCACGTCAGTGCGATACGCCTTCAACGTGTGCTCACTCAATCCCAGATTCGCCTTGAGATAGGCCTCGAACCCGTCGACCAGCCCTTCGAATATGCAATCGCCCATAGCGGCCACCTTACCCGCACATCCAGCACACCTGCATATAAACTCGGCAATGACATATCCGTAGGGCGTTTCGCCATCATGCAATCGAGGGAGACATGGCAAGATACGGCACACATCACATCGATCAGCGCGCTTCCGGCGACGATTCCGTAGTGGCGAGGGCCATCGACCTGGTCAAGACGTACGGTGTGGGCGACGCCCAGGTGAAGGCGCTCGATCATCTCAGCGTCGATTTCGCCCGTGGTGAAATGACCGCGATCATGGGACCGTCCGGATCGGGTAAATCCACGCTCATGCATTGCATGGCCGGGCTTGACAAGCCCACTTCCGGCAGGGTCGAGGTCGAGGGCCTTGAAGTCTCCTCGATGAACCAACGCCAGCTGACGCGCTTCCGCCGCGAGCAGATCGGCTTCATCTTCCAGTCGTTCAATCTGGTTCCCACACTGTCCGCGGAGGAGAACATCCTGCTGCCGTTGCAGATCGCGAAGAAACCCATCGACCGCGCATGGTTCGACAGGGTCGTGGATGTGGTCGGACTGGGCGAGCGCCTGTCCCATCGGCCGAGCCAGCTGTCGGGTGGCCAGCAGCAGCGCGTGGCGTGCGCCCGCGCGATCATGGCGCGTCCGAGTGTGATCTTCGCGGACGAACCGACCGGCAATCTCGATTCGCGTACCAGCCGTGAGGTGTTGGGATTCCTGAAGCATTCCGTCAGCGAATACGGGCAGACCATCGTGATGGTGACGCATGATCCGCGTGCCGCATCGTATGCCGACCGTGTGCTGGTGCTTGCGGACGGCGCGATCACGCGCGACCTGCATCATCCGACGTATCAGGAAATCCTGCAGGTGTTCGCCGCGGATGATGAGGATGATATGGGCGACGACGCGAACGCCGCCGTGCCCGCCGAATCCGGGGACGGTGCCGCCGCATGATCCGAGTAGGCCTGCGCGACGCACGCGCCCATTTCTCACGTTTTCTCCTATCCATCGTCGCCATCGCGCTCGGCGTCTCGTTCGTGGTCGGCTCGTTCTGCTTCCGCGAGATGCTCAACAATCAGGTCGACGAGATGATGGCCACCAACGCCGACCATGACGTGTACGTGCGCGGCACCGAGAAACAGCAGGACGGGGATCAGGATTCATCCGATTCCGGTTCCTCCTCCGGCACCACGGCATACAACGACATCGACACCTCGCTCGTATCCGTCATCGGCAAGGTGAAGGGCGTGGATTCCGTCAGCACCGACATTTCGATCAGCGGCAGGCTGACGTTGGTCGGCAAGGACGGCAACGCCGTTTCGGGCGGCATGTCCGGCAGCACCACCGGGGTCGACGGCAAAGCATGGCGTTCCGCGCGGCTCGATGAGGGCCGATGGCCGAAGAACCGCCATGAGGTCGCCCTGCATTCCTTCGCCGTCGAACAGTCCGGTCTGCATGTCGGCGACACCACCAAACTCGTCTACCCGTCCGGCCCCGAGGATGTGAAGGTCGTGGGTGTGTTCTCCACCGAATCCTCGCAGGCCGGCGCGTTGCTTATCGGGCTTCCCGGCAGCGTGGTCAAGGATCTATGCGAGCAGAGCAGCGGGCAAAGCGGCCGCACGCAGACCATCAACGTGTATGGCTCCGCCAACGGTGGTTCACCGCTCGACGCCGACCAGCAACGCGAGCTCGCCGACCGCATCGACAAGGCGCTTCCCGCCTCGGCGAAGGCGCATGCGATCACCGGCGACCAGATGCGCGACGAAAGTTCCAAAAGCAATAAGGAGATGCTGGGCTTCATCCAGCCGTTGATCCTCATCTTCGCGGTGATCGCCCTGTTCGTCGGCTCGTTCATCATCGCGAACACCTTCTCCATGATCGTGCGCGAATCCATGCGCGGGTATGCGCTGCTCCGTTCGATCGGCGCGTCCGGCGGGCAGGTGTTCCTCACCGTAATCATCCAGGCATTGCTCTTGGGATTGGCCGGATCCGTGGCGGGCATCGCGCTCGGCTGGGGTATGGTCAAGGCCATCGCCACACTGCTGGCCCGCATCGGCATGCCGTTGACCGGTTCGGTCGCGCCGACGCCGAACGATATGCTCGTCGGATTGCTGGTCGGCGTCGCGGTGGCAGTGATCGGCGCGGCGCTTCCCGCACGCAGGGCCGCGATGGCCCCGCCGATCCAGGCGATGAACGAAACCGTGAATCCGGAGCCGTCCGTGGTGCCGCGTGCCGTGGCCGGCACCGTCGTCACGCTGATCGGCGCGGCGTCGTGGGTGTTGTGCTGGCGTATCGGCGCATCCGGCAGCGGCGATCCGACACCGTTCGCCCCGGTGAATGCGCTGGCGAAAATGCTCGGCACCGGTTGGACGCTGGGCATTGGCGCCGCCTGCGTGGTGATCGGCGTGATCATGATCGGCCCGGCCCTGGTGAATGCGGCAAGCGTGTTGCTCGGCTGGCTTCCCTCCCTGCTGTTCCCCGTCGCCGGACGTTTGGCGATGCGTAATCTTTCACGACAGAAGCGCCGCACCTCGAACACCGCGGCGGCACTGTTCGTAGGCGTGGCGATCGTCAGCTGCCTCGGCGTGGTGGCATCCTCGGTGAACGCCTCCGTGGCGGGCCTCATCGACAACGAACTGCGGACCGATTACATCGTCTATTCGAACAACGGACGGATTCCGGACAAGGCCGTCGCAGGCATCACAAGCATCAAGGATGTGAAATCCGTATCCGTCAGCCGCATGATGCCGAGCGTGAAATTCGACGGCAAGTCGGCCATGGCGTTCGCCGAACAGCCCACCGTGTTCTCCGATGTGATGGACCCCACGTCCACCCAGGGCGATGCCGACAAGGCGCTTCGCGCGGGCGAGCTCGTCGTGGGCGAGAAGCTCATGGAGGATCGCGGCTGGAAGCTCGGCGACAAGGTCACGATCACCGGCAAGCGCGTGGTGGTCGACAAGGATGCCACGGCGAAGGCGCAAGCCGATTACCAGGCGAAGGTGCAGTCCAATGCCCAGGCGTTGCAGGCCGAGGCGCAGGCGTTGCTCGCGCAGGGCGATGTCGCCGGAGCGAAGGCCAAAGGCGACGAAGCGCAGAAGGTCGTCGACGACGCCCGAAACGTCGACCCGTCCACGCTGATCACAACACGCGAGGAACCGACCAAGGCCGTCAAACGCATCGGCGCGGTCATCTCCAATTCGATCTACCGCACCATGGTGCTCATGAACGACGAACAGGCGGAGAAGCTGACCAACAAGGAGGCCATGTTCACCATCATGCTGTTCGTCACCGCACGCAAGGGTTCCGACGTGGACGGACTGCGCGCGAAGATTCTCAAGCAGACGAAACCGTATTACGTGCTGAGCGTGAAGAACCATGACGAATACAAGTCCACGGTGAGTTCGCTCGTCGATCAGATGCTGATCGTGCTGTACGCGCTGCTGGCCTTGTCCATCGTCATCGCGATCTTCGGCATCGTGAACACGCTGTCGCTGAGCGTGTCGGAACGTACACGCGAGATCGGCCTGCTACGCGCCATCGGCACGTCCAAGGCGACGATCCGTGGCATGTTGGCCATCGAAGCGGCACTTATCTCGGTGCTCGGCACGGTACTCGGACTGGTGACGGGAACCGCGGCCGGCGTGGTGATCCAACAGACCTACAGGTCCAGCGGCATGGAGCATTTGGCGATTCCGTGGGGACAACTCGGCGTGTTCCTGCTACTGTCGATAGGTATAGGCGTTCTCGCTTCGCTGCCTCCCGCACGCCGTGCGTTGAAGGCACCGGTGCTTGACGCCGTCGCTTCGGAGTAAGGAGGCTCCTCATGGCTTTACCTCGTGAGATTCCGACCGGCGCACGCATCGTGGTGCGTGTGATCGAAGGGGTGGACCCGCAGGACGGGCGCACCAAGTTCCGTGATTACGTGGGGCACGTGGAATCATGGAACGGCTATACGCTCGAACTGATGCGCGATGCCGCCGCCAATGGCTCGCGCCCGGCGCAGCGCGTACGGATCGAGGCGGACACCATCGCCCGGTTGAAACCGATTCCGGAACGTCCACACGTGGTGCGGGAGAAAAAGTAGCCGATCGCCCGCACTTCGATGGGGGCTGGTCCCCGGCATCGCCGGGAGGCCAGCCCCCAATCCATATTCCGTATGAACGCCGCGTCACATCGCGTGGACGCGCAGCCGCACGGTATGTTCGTCGATGAAACCGATGATGGCTTCGCCGCGACGTGCGGATTCCAGCAGCGCCTGCCGCCACCCGTGTTCGGGAATGGCCAGTTCGCCGCCGTCCTGTCCTTTCGCCGCCTTGTAGTCGCGGAACGGCTGGCCTTCGGTGAAGAAATCCCCCAACGCGTCGGCGTCGCCGTCACGCAGTTCGTCGGCCACCGCAGTCAGTCGCTCGGCCATGCTGCGCAACAGGTGTTCGACGTTGACCCGATCCTCCTCCACCATGGCGCGGGTGCGGTTCGGATCAGTGAGCGCCACACGCGTCATGTCACGCCATGATCCGGCGGCGAGCGCCGCGGCGATGTTGCGGTCACGGTTGCCGACCAGCTCGTTGATGAGCGAGGTGGCCACCACGTGCGGCATATGGCTGATGAGTCCGGCCGCGCGGTCATGCGTGGCGTCGTCCAATACAATGAGACGGTTGCCGCAATCCTCGACGATGAGTTCGGCGACGGCGAGGAAACGTTCGTAAGCCGTGTTCGCGTCGACGGTGATCGCCCATAATGCCCCGTCGTACAGGCTGGGGTCGGCGGCGGTCCAGCCGGACAGTTCGTTGCCCGCCATGGGGTGTGCGCCGACGTACCACTCCCCCAGTCCGGCCTGTTCGACCTGTTCGCGCACCATGCCTTTGACGCTGCCGACGTCGGTGAGCGTGATCTCGGGGTGTGCGGCCAGTAGCGGTTGAAGTTCGTCCAGGATCGCCGGCATGGCTTTCAACGGATTGCACAGCACCAGCACCTGCGGGCCCGCGGCGACGAGTTCACGCAACGTGTCGACGCAGCGGATGCCTTCAGCACACGCCGCCGCATACGGGTGCGGACGATGGTTCCATGCGGTCACGTCGATGCCGCGCTCGTTCAATCTGCGCGCCAGTGAACCGCCGATCAGTCCGAGTCCTATGATGCCTACCTGCTCTACCACAGCAATTCCCTTCTTGCGCGTTGTTCCGACTGCCAATCCGATTCCAGTTTCGAGGAGTCGAGCCTGATGCCGCCTTCGGGCAGCATCCACGAGTCGACCGGCGGATTCGGCCGTTCCCTACGCGGGTATACGGCGATGGTTTTCGCCCAATCGCCGTGTTCCGCGACTTCGACGAGCATGTCGCGGAACCGTGGTTCCCAAGGCGCGGCGTCAAGTGTGATGATGAAGCTGTAGGTACCGTCATGGCCTTTGATCGGGCGTGAGATGAGACTGGTCATGTTCAGCCCGCAGTCGCGCAGCACGTCCAACAAGTTGGCGACGACGCCCGGGCCTGTGGCCAGGGGGATGAAGGTGATCACGGTTTCGAATTCGCGTTCCCGCGCCCGCGAAGAGTATGCCATGACGTCGTCGCGCGGGGCGATGACGAGGAAATCGGTGTGCGCGCCGTCGAAATCGTCCACGCGCTCCTCCACCAGGTCGAGGCCGTACAGGTCGCCGCAGATGCGCGGGCCGAGGGCCACACCACCGGGTTGCAGGTCACGGCATGCGGCAGCGTTCGACGATGCTGGCGTGGGTTTCAGATGATGGTCGGCGATGAACCGTTTGCATTGCGCGAGCCCATGCGAGTGGGCGCTGACGGTCAGGCCGTCGATATCGCGCGAAGCGCCGCGCGTGACGAAGGCGTTGAAGGAGATGTCGACGCCGACGCGTGCGAGTCCGGCGGCGTCATGGGCGTCGATCAGGGCGTCGAGATTGGGCATCACATACCCTTCGACGTTGTTCTCCCAAGCGATCACGCCCCAGGATTCGCCGGATTGCACCGAGGTCATGATGGCGGGCACATCGGGTGCGGCCACCAGTTCCGGCGTGTCGATGCCGTACTGTTCCGTCAGGAGGTTGCCCGCCTCGATGGCGGCCTGATGGGTGAAGGTGCCTTCCGGCCCAAGATAGGTCAGTTGCTTATGGGTCATATCATCACCGTACCGCGCGTCGCGTGCGCGCGCCGGTATTGTTCCGTTGCGCGGCGTCGAACCGCGATGCGGGGCGGAACGTCACGGTCGTGACGTGCGTTTCGCGGCCGTCGTGTATTCCTTGCGCGGCGGGATCATGAACCACTTGCGCGGCAGGAACAGCATGATGACCTGAAGCACGACCAGCCCGTACAGCCATAGGTATCCCACGTTCTGGCTGAAGAACGGCACGCTGCCGGAGAAGCCGACCGGGGTGAGGGCGCTGCCGTTCACACCGCAGATGGCCACGCCCCATGCGGTGATGGAGGATGCGATCAGATGCACGCCGATGCCGGTGGAGCCCATGCGGGCCCGTGCGCACCAGGTGGATATGCCGAGGATGAGCAGCGCGATCACCAGCCCGTAGGGAATGTTCATGAACGCACCCATGCGGTGCGCGATGGTGCCGACGAACGCGCTGGCGGCCCCGGCGAGCATGGTGATGAACATCTGCATGAACGGGCTTTGGCGATGCGACCAGGGCATCAGGGATTCGTTGTTCCTGCGACTCATACCCCTGACTCTACCGCCGGTGGGCGAGAACGTTCGCGTTCCGGGAACAACGGACCATGAACAACAAAAGGCCTCTTCCCATACGGGAAGAGGCCTTACGCCTCACTCAGAATGCTCAGATCACTTATTGTTCTGAGCGTTCTGCCGACGCTGCTTGGCGCGCCACTTGTACCAGTCCTCGCGGTTGAGGATGATCTTGCGCACGCGGATGGACTCCGGGGTCACTTCCACGCACTCGTCCTCGTTGGCGAAGTCCAAGGACTCTTCGAGGCTCATCTTGATCGGCGGGGTCAGGGTTTCCAGCACGTCGGCGGTGGCGGAACGCATGTTGGTCATGTGCTTGGCCAGCGTGATGTTCACGTCGAGCTCGTCGGGCTTGTTGTTCACGCCCACGACCTGGCCTTCATACACCGGGGACTGCGGTTCGACGAAGAAGTTGCCGCGAGCCTGCAGGCGCTGCATGGCGTACGGGGTGGCGACGCCCTGACGGTCGCTCACCATGGAGCCGTTCTGGCGGATGGTGATGGCGCCGGCCCACGGGGCGTAGCCTGCGGAAAGCGAGGAGGAAATGCCGGTGCCGCGGGTGGCGGACAGCAGCGCGGTACGGAAGCCGATCAGGCCACGGGACGGCACGGTGAACTGCAGACGCACCCAGCCGGAACCGTGGTTGGTCATGTTGTCCATGCGGCCCTTACGGTCGGCCATGAGCTGGGTGACGGTGCCCATGTACTCTTCCGGCACGTCGATGGTGGTGTTTTCCATCGGCTCATTGATCACACCGTCGATGGTCTTGGTGACCACCTGCGGGCGACCGACGGTCAGCTCGTAGCCTTCGCGGCGCATCTGCTCGGCGAGCACGGCCAGGGCGAGTTCGCCACGGCCCTGGACTTCCCAAGCGTCCGGTCTGTCGGTCGGCAGCACCTTGATGGACACGTTGCCGATGAGCTCGCGGTCCAGACGATCCTTGATCATGCGGGCGGTGAGCTTGTGGTCCTTGCCTTCGGTGCCGGCCAGCGGGGAGTCGTTGATGCCGAAGGTCATGGAGATGGCTGGGTCGTCGACGTGGATGAGCGGCAGCGGCTTCGGATCGTTAGGGTCGACGATGGTTTCACCGATCATGATGTCGTTCACGCCGGCGACGGCGACGATGTCGCCGGGGCCCGCGGATTCGACCGGGAGGCGGTCCAGACCCTGCGTGCGCAGCAGTTCGGACACGCGGAAGTTTTCGATGGATCCGTCCACACGGCTCAGACCGTAGGTCTTGCCCTTCTCCAGGGTGCCGTTGTAGATGCGGACCAGGCCGAGTCGGCCGAGGAAGTCGGAGGAGTCGATGTTGGCGACGTGGGCCTGCAGCGGTGCGCCTTCCTCGTATTCCGGGGCGGGGATGGTGGAGATGATGGCTTCGAACAGCGGTTCGAGGTTGTCGTTGTCCGGCAGACCACCGTCGGTGGGCTGGTTGGTGGAGGCGTAACCGGCCTTGGCTGCGCAGTAGATGACCGGCATTTCGAGCAGCTGGTCGAGGTCGAGGTCGATGCCTTCGTGCTGCACATCATCGGCCAGACCGAGCAGCAGATCGGAGGTTTCGCCGACGACTTCCTCGATACGGGCGTCGGGACGGTCGACCTTGTTCACGCACAGGATGACCGGCAGCTTGGCTTCGAGGGCCTTGCGCAGCACGAAACGGGTCTGCGGCAGCGGGCCTTCGGAGGCGTCAACGAGCAGGACCACGCCGTCGACCATGGAGATGCCGCGCTCGACCTCGCCGCCGAAATCGGCGTGGCCGGGGGTGTCGATGATGTTGAGGGTGATGCCGTCGGGGCAGCCGTACTTGGCGGCCATCGGGCCGTTGTATTCCACGGCGGTGTTCTTGGCGAGGATGGTGATGCCCTTCTCGCGTTCCAGATCGTTGGAATCCATCACACGATCCGGCACTTCCTCACGCTCGTTGAACACGTGGGACTGCTGAAGCATGGCATTGACCAGCGTGGTCTTGCCGTGATCGACGTGTGCCACAATCGCTACATTTCGAATATCGCCGCGAACCGCCATCGAAACCTCTCTTAGTATTACTGTTCTTGTTGCGTAATGTTCGGTACGTGATTGATTATCTGCACTTACACATAAACCGAGCCAATACTAGCGAGGTAATGCGACAGCGCCCGTGCGGGCCGCTTGGTTCCGGGCTTTGCGCGCCGTTCGCGTCCCGCATGTTCGAGGGAGGTTCCGATTGACCGATCATGCTGGAAATGGCCGTCACGGCGTACGGCTCAGGATGATGGCGAGCGTCGATGTCGAACACGATGACGATGTGCTGCTGCTCGGCTTCCATGGGTTCGGCAACGACGAGCATGAGATGATCCGCGTCATCGACGCGTTGTATGCGGGCACGGGCCGTGAACCGAACTATTTGTCGTTCCACGGCACGTATGACAGGCCGTTCACCGGCGGCAGCTACTGGTATCCGGATGGCTGCGGGGTGGCGGAGCGCCGGCGTGAATGCACCCACGTGGGCGAGGCGGGGGTGGAACTGCTGCACTCCCCCGTCTATGACCGCTTCCGCAAGGTGCTCATCGGTTTCTCCCAAGGTGGGTATCTGTCGTATCGCATGGTGTTGGAACATCCCGACATGTTCGATGCGGCGGTGCTGATGAGCCCATCGTTCAAGGGCGAGGAGGATGCGAAGACCATAGATGGCTCCACCCGGTTCGCGTTGTGTTACGGGGATGGGGATCATACGATTCCCGCCGATGACCAGCGCAATGCGCATGAGGTGCTCGCGCGGACCGGCAGACTGTTCCACCATGTGTGCCCCGGCCTGGGTCATGGCATCGACGATGGGGAGATCGCGGCGTTGCGTTCGTGGCTGTTCGACGCCAAGCTGTTCGATGCCGATCGGGCGTAAAACGGCGCAATAACGGAATACTGGAACGCATGTCGCCCGCCGAATCGACCGATGATCGTTTCGGCGGGCGACATGGCATCACGGGATCACCGTGCGCCCGCAGGCGCGGAGGGGTGCGCGTGGGTGAGCGAATGGCAGGATTCCTCGATGGCCTCGGCGACGCGGTTGACCTGCTCGGGTGTAAGCGGCGTGCGGAAGGTCATGCGCAACGCCGATTTCGCGACCGGCGCGGTGAATCCCATGGCCAACAGCGTGGCGGGCGCCTCATGGCGGCCGAGCGCACACGCCGAACCGGATGAGCAGGCGATGCCCCGAGCGTCCAAGTCGACCAGCAGAGCCTCACCCGACAGGCCGGGGAACACGAACGACGCGTGACCGGGAAGCCTGCGTTTCGGGTCACCGGTCACCTGCGCCCTCGGCTCGACGCGCAGCACGGCATCCATCAGCCTGTCGCGCGACTCCGCCAACGCCCGGTATCGCCCGGCCATACGCTCATTCGATTCATGCAACGCGATGGCGAGCGCCACGGCACCGGCCACGTTCTGCGTGCCGGATCGCAATCCCCGCTCCTGCCCGCCGCCGGACAGCACCGGTTCGACCGGCGTGCGGCCGCGCAGCAGCAAGGCGCCGAGCCCTTTCGGGGTACCGAACTTATGCCCGGATATGCTCAGCGCGTCCACATCCCAGTCGCGCATGCGGATCGGGATCTGCCCGGCCGCCTGCACCGCGTCGACGTGCACGGGTACGCCGTGGGTGTGCGTGATGCGGGCGATCTCGTCGACGGGTTCGATGGTGCCGACCTCGTTGTTGGCGAGCATGACGGATACCAGCAGCGTGCGGTTGGTCAGGGCGAGTGTGCTTCCGCTCCCCTGCCCGGCCGTTTCGTGTTCGCCGTTGCCGATGTCGGTCATATCGCCTTGTGCGAGTTCACGTTCCAACGTCGCCATATCGATATGGGCTTGTTCGTCGACGGGGATGCGCACGACTTCCACGCCGAACCAGCGTTCCATCCAGTCCGCCGACTGCGCCACGGCGGGATGTTCGATCGCGGAGATGAGGATGCGCGGTTTCACCGATTCACCGTACCGGTCGCGCAGCATGCGCATCCTAGCCATGGCGATGCCTTTGACGGCGAGATTGTCGGATTCGGTGCCGCCCGAAGTGAAGATCACATCATCCGGGCGCGCCCCCAGATCGGCGGCCAGCGAGGCGCGGGCCGCACTGAGCGCACGCGCCGCGGTTTTGCCCGGCTGGTGCACGCTCAGCGGATTCGCGTACGCCTCGGTGAGGAACGGCATCATGGCTTCGATCACATCGCGTGACACCGGTTCCGTGGATGCCGCGTCCAAATACAGTTCGTCCGCTGCCTCGTTTCCACTCATCGCACCCAATCCAATCCCAAGTCGATGCTGCGTACGCTATGCGTCAACGCGCCCACGGAGATCACGTCCACGCCCGTGGCCGCCACTTCGGGCACGCGTTCCACCGTCATGGTGCCGCTGGCCTCCACAATCGCGTGACCGTCGATCATATCCACGCCGGCACACGTATCCTCAAGCGTGAAATTGTCGAGCATGATGGTGTCCGCACCGCCGTCAAGCGCCGCCGGAATCTGTTCGAGCCGGTCGACTTCCACTTCGATATGCGTGGTATGCCCCACCTGTTCGCGGATATGCCTGATCGCGCCGGCCATGTCGATGCCTTGCTCGGCGAGCGCGGCCAAGTGGTTGTCCTTGACCATCACCGCGTCGGACAGCCCATACCGGTGGTTGTGCCCACCGCCGCAAACGACCGCGTATTTCTCGAACGGGCGCAGTCCGGGCGTGGTTTTGCGCGTGTCGACGATGCGCGGGGCGGCGTAGGTGCGCGGGGCGCGATACCCGGGCAGGGTTCTCGCCTGGTCGGCCGCGGCCACGAACGTGTCGGTCATGGTGGCGATGCCGCACATGCGTTGGGTGAAGTTCAACGCCACGCGTTCCGCGGTGAGCAGGTCGTGCACCGGGCCACTCACGGTGGCGAGCGTCCGCCCCGGTTCGAAACGGTCACCATCGGCGATCGCCTGCATGACCACGGTTTCGGGATTCTGCGCCTTGAATGCCGCGACGAACACGTCGATGCCGCTCATCACGCCACGCTCGCGGGCGACGAGACGCACTTCGCCCCGTGCCTGCGGCGGAATCGTCGTGGCGCAGGTGATGTCACCGTTGGGCGCGTCCTCCTCGAGAGCGGCCTCCACGGCCTTACGGATGACCTGACGGGTCAGCATGACGTTCCTTTCAGACGGTAGGCGATGGAATGCGCGATGGTCGGATTGACCGTCGCATAGTCGGTGCGGGTGTGCGCACCGCGCGATTCGCAACGGTTCAGCGCGGCGACGGCCTCGACGTATCCGACGGTGAGCAGATTACGGTTCTCGAGCATGGCGATGCGATCGGCATACGAGGCGGCGCCCGAAACACCGGACCCATGCACTGCGGCGGGCACTGCGGCGGGCACCGCGGCGTTCGCTTCGGCGAGCGCACCGGCAAGATCCGTCACCGCTGCGGCAAGCCCGTCATGGTCGCGCAGCACGCCGACATGCTTCCACATCTCGTTCTCGATGCGCCCGCGGTCCCATACGCTCGCGCCCGCACCGTCGCCATCGGCGTTGCCGCCGTCATGGCCGGGCATATCCAACACCATCGGCTCCTGGGCGACCGGCAGGCCCGTAATCGCACTGTTGTCAAGGGTTTGCGGCTGCCATACGGCATCGTCCGCATCACGCACCGTGGCGAGTCCCGCGCGGTACCCGTAGACGAGTCCTTCAAGCAGCGAGTTGGAGGCGAGACGGTTCGCGCCTTGCACGCCGGTTCGCGCGCATTCGCCCGCGGCATACAGGCCGGGGATGCTGGACCGTCCGAACAGGTCGGTGCGGATGCCGCCCATCCAGTAGTGCGCGGCGGGGGCGACCGGAATCGGCTCCTTGCTCCAGTCGAAGCCGAGGGAACGCGTGTATGCGTCGATGGTCGGGAATCGGTGGCGTAGGAACGCCGCCAGATCGGGGTTCTCCTTGGCCATGGGCGAAACGTCAAGCATGACCGGCTTGCCGCCCTGCGCCTGCATGGTGCGGAAGTTGGCGCATGCCACCACGTCGCGCGGCGCAAGTTCGGCCCTGGGGTCCACGTCGGTCATGAACCGGTGCCCATGCTCGTCGAGCAGTACCGCGCCTTCGCCGCGGACGGCTTCGGAGACGAGGAAGTGTTCGCCGATGGCCATGGCCGTGGGGTGGAACTGGTAGAACTCAAGGTCGGTGACCTGTGCTCCGGCACGCAGTGCGGCGGCCAGTCCGTCGCCGGTGGCCACTGCGGGGTTGGTGGTGTACGGGTAGAGTCGGCCCGCACCGCCCGTGGCGAGGATCACGCGCGTCGCGTCGATTGTGCGGGATTCGGCTTCGCCGTCCGCGCCCCGCACGGTAAGCCGCACGCCGGAAACGTGCCCGTCGCGCATGATCAGATCGTTCAGGAACGCATGTTCGAGCACGTGGATGCGCGGATTCTCACGGACCATGGCGCTCACATCGAGTTCGAGCACCTTGCCGGTGGCATCCCCTCCGGCGTGCACCACGCGGGAACGGCAGTGCGCGGCTTCTAGCCCGCGCAGCACCGAACCGTCCTCGCCGCGATCCACATGCCATCCGGCGGCGATAAGTTCGCGCACGCGGCGCGCCCCCTCGTCGGTGAGCACGTCCACCGCGGTACGGTCGCACAATCCGTGACCGGCGGCCATGGTGTCCTCGGCGTGCAGCCGCGGATCGTCATCGCTGAAGATGGCGCATGCCACGCCGCCTTGGGCATGGTAGGTGTTGGATTCCACGAATTCGTCCTTGCAGACGAGCAGCACGTCATCTGAGGCGTCGCCCCCGGCGATGTTCGCGTTCCCGTATGCGGTGAGGCCTTCCGCCCCCACGCGTTTATCCCCCGCGGCCGCAAGCGCCGCGGACAGTCCGGCGATGCCGGCGCCGATCACGACGATCACGGGTGCACCTCCAGCATGCGCTGCAGGGCGATCTTGGCGTCACGGGCAGTGGTGTCGTCCACGGTGATGCGGTTGACGATGTTACCCTGTTCGATGTTTTCCAACGCCCATGCGAGGTAGGCCGGGTGGATGCGGTACATGGTGGAGCACGGGCAGACCACGGGGTCGAGGCAGAACACGGTCTTGTCGGGGTATTGCGCGGCGAGACGGTTCACGAGGTTGATTTCGGTGCCGACCGCCACGGCGGATCCGGCCGGGGCGTTGGCGATCTCCTTGACGATGTAGGCGGTGGAACCGGTGCCGTCCGCCGCGTCGACCACGTCCATCGCGCATTCTGGGTGCACGATGACCTTCACGCCGGGGTATGCCTTACGGGCCCGTTCGATCTGTTCGACGGTGAAGCGCTGATGCACGGAGCAGAAACCCTTCCACAGGATCATCTTGGCGTTGGCATACACGGACGGGTCTTCGGCGCCGCCGGCGGGCTTGAACGGATCCCACAGCGGCATTTCCTCCAGCGGAATGCCCATGGCGCGGGCGGTGTTGCGGCCCAGATGCTGGTCGGGGAAGAACAGGACGCGCTTGCCGCGGGCGAACGCCCATTCGAGTACGGCGTGCGCGTTGGAGGAGGTGCATACGATGCCGCCGTTGCGCCCGCAGAACGCCTTCAGTGCGGCGGACGAGTTCATGTAGGTGACGGGCACGATCTGCTGGCGACCATCGGAACCGGGCTTGGTGCCGCAGATTTCGCCGAGCTGCTGCCAGCATTCCTCGACCTGGTCGATGTTGGCCATGTCGGCCATGGAACAGCCGGCGGAGAGATTCGGCAGGGTCACGGTCTGTCCGGGCGTGGAGAGGATGTCGGCGGTTTCGGCCATGAAATGCACGCCGCAGAAGACGATATGGTCGGCGTCGGGGCGTTCGGTGGCGTTCTTGGCGAGCTGGAAGGAGTCGCCCACGAAGTCGGCGTGACAGATGATCTCATCGCGCTGGTAGAAGTGGCCGAGGATCAGCAGTTTCTTGCCGAGGCGGGATTTGGCCGCGCGGATGCGTTCCTGCAGTTCCTCGTCGGAGGCGTTGCGGTATTCCTCCGGGAGCACCTGCTGTCTGGGGGCGTTGCTTGGCAGCGGGTCGAACATGGATGCGCCGGGTCCGTAGCTCGGCTTGGTGGTGTCGAAATGCCATGGATCCTGGGTGAGTCCGGCGTCGCAGGTGCTTTGTGCGCCGAGCTTGGCGATGATTTCGTCGACGGACGGCGAGGAGAGTGTTGCAGTCATGCTGCGTTCCTTTCATATGGTGTGTTCACGATGATGCCGGCATGGCGCTGTGGTGCGTCGATGCCGAAAAATTTCCGATGTAGCTCGCCGTGCCCTGTCACGACGGCATGAGCGCGGATAGCGCGTCGTCGGCGCGGGTTTCCGGTTTGCCGTGTTCCACCGTTGTGGGGAACGTGAATTCCATGCGCGGCTCGCCGTCATGCCGGTACCGGTATATGGCCGCGGGGCGGCTGCGCCCCACGTGGAGTTTCCTGCCGGTGTCTTCCAGATGCCCGGATGCAAGCATTTTCCTGCGGAAGTTCGCCAAATCGAGCGGCTGGCCGGTGACAGCCTCGTACACGTCATGCAGCTGGCTGAGGGTGAATTCCTCGCCGACGAGTTTGGTGGCGATGTCGGGGTATTCGAGTTTGCTGCGCGAGCGCCACAGGGCGTAGTCGATGATGCGTCGATGGTCGAAGGCGAGATCCGGCAGATCGTCGACGGGGAACCATTTGACGTTGTCCTTTTCGGCGAAATCCTTGGTTTCGGCTTCGCCGACGAGCGCCCAATACACGATGGAGACCATGGGAAGCCCGCCGCTCGACCGTGAGGGGTCGCCGAACGTGTACAGCTGTTCGAGATATTTCGGATGCAGTTCGGTGGTGGATTCCAAGGCCTTGAACGCTGATTCCTCCAGGGAATGCCCTACGCGCAGGTCGCCGCCCGGCAGCGCCCAGGAACCCATGAAGGGTTGTCTGACGCGGCGGACCAGCGGCAGCCACAGACGGCTGCTTCCGTTGGCCGCGCTGTCGCCATGCGGGCCGAGCGCGAGAATCACCACGGAGACGCCGATTCCCGGTTGCGCCAAGCGCCTTTCCGAGACATTGCCGATGCCCATGGCCGTTCCTTTCACGGCAGGGTCTTTCCCTGCTGCGGAACAGCGTAACACCATTTATAGTCAAGCTGACCATAAATGGTGTCATCATGGAATCATCGGCTTCCTACAGCCGGTTCACCGGGCGTCAACGCTTCTTGAAATACCTGAACAACTGGCTTTGCCGAACGAACGCGCCCGCCGCCACGGCAGCCGTCACCGAACCCGCGAACATCGCCACCGGCGCACGCACCGCCCCCAGCAACACACCGCTTGGGTCGGAGCCACCCATACGCGCACAGTATGCGACAAGCAGCACGCATGAGCACAACGTCGCCAGTCCCGACCAGATACTCGTTTCGATCATGATGCCCAACAGTTGCGAGCCTTTGCCTTGGCCTGAATGCAACGCCCCGGCATATTCCAAGCGACGACGTCTCACCGCAACCACACCGACGAGCACACCGACGGCAAACCCAACCCATGGCATCCATCTGGTCTGCCGATTCATATACGAAGCCCATGCATCGTAACGGGCATCGAATCCCCTGTTCACCTGCGTCACACCGGCACCGCCACCGCCGCGGCCCGACACCACCAACGTGGAGTACAGCAAGCTCTCCGACTGTTCGCTTTGCGGCCATTGCTTGACCCAACATTCGTTGAACATGCTCGCATCGGAGGAAACGGGAACAATCACCGCATAGGCGAACCGCGTGTCACGTCCATCATTGGGCCAATCGAATACACCCGCCACACGTACCGTGCCGGTATCGGTGCGCATCAGGCTTCCGCAAGCCAAACCGAAATCCCCAGCCACATCGGATGAGATCCACACACCGGAAGCATCGGCCCTCATGCCGCTCATCCCCGAAACGATCAGTCGCAGCATGTCTGAAGTCACTTCATATGATGCAATATCCTTACCCGGCGTGGCCTGCATGACAATGCGGGAACCGGCACGCATCGCCCCGGCCGAGGCGCTATCACCGAGCACGCCGGCAAGCCTATCGCAGGCACCACCATCGACATCGCCGCCAACGATGGACTTCACATCGGCATCGGAGCGGATACGCTCGCTCGCTTCGGTTTCCAACCCGATCACGTTCATCGCCTCATAGCCACCCAATAACGTGCCGGCTATCAGCATCACGAGGAACATCGTGAATGCACGACTGACACCACTGCCGATATTGCGCATCGCTTCGGAAACCACCGACCGTATTCTCATGCGCGTTCACCTTCCGTTTCACCGGACCGTTTGCCGCCCGGCGCATAATCCGCCAGATCGAGCACACGATCACACGCATCGCGCGTATCCGGGTCATGGGTGGCCACCAATACGATCATCCCCTGCCCGGCAAGATTGCCCAGCACATGGCTTACGGAATGCGCCGTACGTGTATCCAACTGCGCCGTTGGCTCGTCGACAAGCAACATATCCGGCCTTGAGCACACCGCACGAGCCAGCATCAGACGTTGCGCCTCACCACCGGAGAGATCCGAGAAACGACGACCCGCCGCATAAGCCAGATCGAACAGGTCCATGGCGGCCAGAGCCTCGGGTTCGGCTTCTTTTCGACGCAGCCCTTTCGCCAGCAAAGGAAACACCACATGATCCAACGCGGTCCGTTCCGCCACTCCATACGGATTCTGGAACACCCAACCGATGCGTTCCGCACCTTCGCGAACCACCGCGCCCTTATATGGGTTCTCCCAACCGGCCAGAATCGACAGCAGAGTGGATTTGCCGCATCCGGAAGGACCGCACACCGCCACCGTGACACCGGGTTCGACCGTGTAATCAAGGTTTTCGAACAGCACATCCGTTCCCGGGAAGCGATGTGCTAACCCCTTCATCTCGACACGCATACGGCGCCGCCCATCACCCGCATCGCAGCGCGTCCAAGCCGCTGCCGATACGTATCGTCGAAATCGCGGAGATATCCGCACTATCCGAAGTGATCATACTCACGCCAAGCTCACTGCCCACTATCGATACCGACATCGGCTTCCCCTTGGTTTTCCCGGATTCCGGCACGATGCACCCGTCGGAACCGCTGATGCCGAACACCGCCCCGGCGGGAACCCTCAATGCACGCAGCGGTTTGGACAATGTCAGCGTGGCGTCCAAGCCGGCGCTCTTCCCGTCCTGCGAAAGCGAACGATACGCTTCCGTTTCCGATACTTGCTGCAGGAACGTACCATCCGTCATCTCCGTCGAATTCGCCGGCAACGTGCCCGTGACACCGGATGCCACGATGATGCGATCCTCGGACGATGCGGTACCGTTCTTGATGGTTAGTCTCGTCAGATTTCCGGGAACCTTGCCCACCGCGGCATCCGATGCGACCACACTTCCCTTGACGGCGCTCCACGAATCCACATTCACCGAATCGCCGGGAATCCAAATCGTGTCCGCGAGTTTCAGCGAGCCATCCGATGCGTTCCCGTTGTCCGCCATGAGTTGACGCCACCCGTCGGAAGTGGCCCACCAGTATGTATTCGAGTCCGGGACGCTGTTATAACCGAGCCGATTCAACTCGTTGTTCAATGCAAGTACATCATCGCCTTTATCGCCTGTCTGCAAATCTCGATACAGGGGTGTCGCCGTGTTCAAGGCCACTATGGAGCGATCGTCGACGCGGTAGGCTCTTCTGCCGGAAGCAAGTCCATCTGCGGACCAGTCATCAGTTACAGTGCCCGTCGCATTACCGATGAGTTCACGGTCGGCGGAAACCGTCGGCACAAGCGTCACCTGCTGCGATCCGCTGTAGTCCTGAACCGATGCTGGAGCTGAAGTGACCTCCCGTGCTGCGGACAATAGCTGCGGAGAACGGTCGGGAAGCCATAGCGCACACGCTCCGACTGCGAGACATACGGACAAGACAACGGCCAGCAACGTCCAAGTAAGACCGCTTCTCCGCGATCTACCGCCATTTTTCGAATCGCTCCCCTGTTTGCCCATGCTCGTCCCCCGATGATGTTCATGCGAAACCTGCGTCATCCATGCCGCACGATCCCTTGTCTGTTTTCAGCCAGTATCACGCTCCACTGCCTAAAAACGCAATCTTCCCCTACCTCATTTGTGTATATGCGCCAGACATATCGGAATATGCCGCGCCTTTGAATTGAGAAGGCACGGCCATTATTTCGTTGCCTTCACGGGAATGCGGGCATACATGTTCCAGTCATCATCCAAGTTCTCCGATGTCAGGACACCACCCAAATCCGAAATCCTATCGGCGTAGAACGCGACCCCATGCCCGCCATCCGACCGCACAGGAGCTTGGCCATCGCAGCGTATGCGATTGATCTGCGTGATCTCGATGGAGGATTCATGCAACAGGACAAACACTTCATACGGAGAATCAGGCGACGCATGCTTGACAAGGTTCGCGTACATCTCGCGTATCAGCCCCTGCACAAGCTGAAGCGTTTTCTGAGGGAGTTCGTTTGGACATTCGATGACGCTGAGCGTTCCCCCCACCTTGGAAACCGGCCGACTTCATCTTTTCATCCCCGTCATGCAGGGATTCCCGCAAACCCTCCACCAACTGACGCTGGACTACGGTAACGGCGTCATGCTCCCCATCGACCGAATCAAGCTGGTCCGATGACCCTATGCACGTTGGCCAAGGCCATCTGGACGCGTTCGTTGATCTGCACCAACAAGTCACGGTTGGGGCAATCATCCCGTTCCATTTCCTGCTGTTTCATGACCGCGGCCAGGGCCAAGTCACCGGTGACGGCATCGTGGATACGATCCGCGATCTCGGCATTGCGGCGCATCTGTTCGGCTTGTGCCCGGTCCCTTTCCGCCTGCCAATCGCGTTCGAAACGACGTTCACGCCAGCGCAGCCCGCGTCCTATCAATACGGCCACCACATAGATGAGCGTGAACGATGGCACGTTACGCAGCCGAAGATCATATCCCGGAATCAGGGTGTCGATGAGCTGTACCGAAGTCAACGCAATGACGAGCACCACGGCAACGGCATTGGAAGTTTCATAGGCGAGCAGCCCCGCCGCGAAAACGATGCCGTAGAGGGAATACATGCGAAAATCCACGACCAGGGCATCAGCCAGAACGGACACCACAAGAAACGTGGACAACGCGACCTTGGGATGCCAATATGCAAACACAAGCAACACGATCTGCACCAAAGCGGGCAACAGAACCCACCAACGTAAGAAATCACCCATCACCAGGTACGAGCACAGACTGACGATGGGGATCAACAGTAACAGCAAACGGAAAGGATGGCTTAGCCGTTGTCGAATGTTTATCACGCATGCACCTCACTGTCCATCGTGTTCATGGTTACGCAGCCACAGTGATACGGCCTGACGTGAAGTCCTGCATCCAAGTTTTCTGGTGAGGTTCTGCATATGCTTACGCACCGTCGCGGGGGCGACGTGGAGCCGTTCAGCGATTTCATCATCCCGCAATCCCACGTTCGATGCCAATTCGATCACCGTCTCCTCAGTCGGGGTCAACCGCGCCCCTTCCGCACTGTTCCGGATGCGATAGTATGCCCCCTGTGGTGTCTCGAAACCTTCCATCACCACGCCATTGAGCGCATGCGCCATGGCGCCGGCCATCCGGTTAAGGTCCTCTTTGCCGATCAATCCTTGCGCTCCGGCTTCGATCATGGCGTTCCTATACCTGTTCAGGGAGAAACTCGTCATGCCCAATATCGGCAGATACCTGTTCTTGCAACGGATTCTTCTGCATACCGATGCGCCCTGCATATCCTCCATCGACATATCGAGCATCAGCAGATCGTAGTGCCCATTCTGCCCGGAACATTCGGATACCGCTTCAAGACCTGACGTGGACTGCCAGGCAACGTACAACCCCGGTAAATGGTCGGAAACAAGCGAATCCAACACTCGCAACGCCAATTCGTCATTATCGACCAACGCGATACGCTTCGGCACATTACGGCGTCCGTTCGGCATAATCCCTCCCTCTCGGTTTCCTGTAGGAAAGGATAGGTTGTTCTCGGCGGAATGCCTTATCACCTACACAAATGTGTACTTCGCTTTCTACACAAATGCGGAACCTTCGGTTGCCTTCATCGCATCATCCCGGCGATAATGGAAGGATAGGTTCGTTTCAGGGGAACGACTTGTCAATCGATCATGCAGCCGACCGTTTGCAAGGCGATCGGAACCGGATTCAGGGAGGAATCATCATGAGCATCAGACATATGCATCGCACGGCAGCCTTCGCGCTCTGCATCAGCGTGGCCCTCACAGGCTGCGCGGGGTGCGGCGCTCCGGGCGGCGCCTCCCAATCCGATTCCTCGGCTTCCTCATCATCTTCGGCGAGCACGCAGAACAACGGTGCAAAGATCGCGCCGACCCTAAAGGATTACATCCAAAGCCTGCTTGATGCCGACAAGGGCACCATGTCCGACCAGCAACGTTCCGCTTTGGAACGGGCCGTGCAGAACGATGGCAAGGTCTCCCGGTCGGATTATGAACGCGCATGGTCGGATTACAGGCAGTGCATCGTCGACAAAGGCTATTCGGTGCCGGAATTGCAACGGTATTCCAGCGGCGTATACGCGCTCCCCTCATACGACACCTCCAAGGCCACCCGGGAGCAGACCAGCAAGCTCAGCGAGGATCTTGTGACATGCGACCAGCTGCATATCACGAACATCGACACGGTGTACAAACTGCAGATCGGCAATCCGACCCTTTCAACGAACAGCAGCGCCGTCGCCGTCGACTGTTTGCGCCGGGAGAACGTCAAGCCGAAAAGCTACACCGTCGAACAGTTGGAGAAGGACCTCGTATCCGATCACAATGGTCTGACGAACAATGCCAAGGCGTTGGATTGCCTGGTCACCTCCGGCGTGAACGTGACACCGGCCGACGAGACGCCATGGCAGCCGTTCCAGTGAGCGGCACGCCGGGCACTCGAAGTCACTTCCCCGATCTTTCGTAGAATCCGCGGTCCTTCGCCACGAACGGACGCAGCAGCGTGGTCGTGCCGACGGCGAGCAATGTGAACACCGCGCCGACCGGGCCAAGCCACATCAGTCCGAGATGATCGTTGACCAGACCGCCGACCGCCGAGCCGAGCGCGATACCGATGTTGAACGACATGGAATTCAACGATGCCGCCAGATTAAGCGACCCAGGGTGCGATTGCGCGGCGACGTCCATGTACAGCACCTGCGACGCGGAATTCTGCAGGTACATGAACATGCCGAGCACCACAAGCAACGGCACGCCGTACGCCGGCACCCAATGCACGAGGATCAGCGAGGCGAGCAGCAGCGTATGCACGCAGTAGATGGGTCGGATATGCGTCAGCGGTTCCACTCCCCTACCGCGGTCGGCAAGCTTGCCACCATACAGGTTGCTCCACAGGCACGCCGCACCGAACACCACCAGGCCGATGCTCAGGAACCGTTCCGGCACATGCATTTCATCGCGCATGATCGGCGTCAGATACGTGTAGAACACGTAGCTTGCGGCGGCACCGAACATCACATCCGCCACACCGAGTTGGATGCGCCGGTCGAGGAACAGCCTGAACTGCGGCAGGAACCCGATCCTGACGATATGGCTATTACGCGGCAGTACGGTGACCATCAGCACCATGAGCACGATGGTGATGGCGCACACCAGCAGGAACGCCCAACGCCAGCCGAACACGCCGGCCACCCACGTGCCCACCGGCACGCCGGCCACGGATGCGATGGAGAAGCCGGAGAACACCCAGGCGATGAACTTCGTGCGGTACCGTTCGACAGTGACGTCCGGCGCATAGGTCATGGCGATGGCGACCAGCGTGCCGGATACGAGTGCGATGACGATGCGGGCGATGAGCAGCACCGTATAGTTCGGGGCGAACGCGCACATCACGTTGCCCACGAGGAACACGGCGACGAGTGTCAGATGCGTGGCAAAACGCGGGAATCTGGCGGATAATGCCGAGCCGAGCGGCGTGACGGGCGCATAGACGAGCGCGAACAGCGATACCAGGTTGCCGACCGTCACCTCCGAGACCTTCAATCCCGCCGCGATATCCGGCAGGATGCCGACCATGATGAATTCGCTCATGCCCAGAGCAAAGCTCAATGCGATCAACGTGACGACGGGAAGGTTGAAGAAACCTCCTGTATCAGCCGAAACACCCGAATCCTCGGGAGCCTTCGAGACCTGCGACGCCTGCCCATCCTGCGCTACGTTCACGGCACACCCTTCCGTCAATCGTCGTACATAGCCAGCGAACAGATTAGTCCTCCGCTACCCCAACACACGGCTCTTCAAGAAACGACCGCATAGGCATCATCCAAGCATCTCCGCCGTATGCACCCGCCCGAGAAAGCACCCGAAAGACGCGCATCAATAGCAAGCCCCTGCAGCCAATACCTGGTGTCCTCCGAGACTCGCATAACCGAGACTTGCATAACAATCGGCCGCCACCCCACCTGCGCGGGCAGCGGCCGGACAATCAGCAGCTAACGATCAGCAACCAGCAATCGGCGATCAGGCGACGATGCCCTCCGCCACAAGCTCGCGTGCCACTTCACGGTATTCCTTGCTGGTCTTGTGCCCGGGGGCGTAGAACGTGATCGGCGCGGCGGCCACGGTGGAATCCGGCAGTTTGATGGAACGGGAGATCACGGTGTGGAATACCTTCTCCTGGAACGCCTCGTAGATGCGCTGCATGACCTCCTCGCAATGCAGGGTCTTGGTGAACATGGTCACCAGCACGCCGTACACCTCAAGGCTCGGGTTGATACGGCTCTGCACCTTCTTGATGGACTGCATGAGCAATGCCACGCCACGCAGGGCGAAGAATTCGGCGGCCACGGGAATGATGACGCCGTCGGCGGCGGTCAATGCGTTCACCGTGAGCAGGCCGAGGGACGGCTGACAGTCGATGATGATGACATCGTATTCGTCCTTCAGCGGACGCAGCACGCTGGCGAGCATCTGCTCGCGTCCGACCTCGGTGACCAGCTGCACTTCCGCAGCGGACAGGTCGATATTGGCGGGGATGACGTCAAGATTCTCGAATTTCGTATGCTGCACGACCTCATGCGGGTCGATGTCCGGGGTGAACAGCGCGGTGTAGATCGTGTTCTCCACGGTGTTGGCGTTGATGCCAAGGCCGACGGTCGCGGCGCCTTGGGGATCGAAATCGACGATCAGGCAACGGCGGCCGAATTGGCTCAGCGCACCGGCGATGTTGATGGAACTGGTGGTTTTGCCGACGCCACCCTTCTGATTGCACATAGCGATGACCCGTGCCGGGCCGTGGTGTTCCAGCGGCTCGGGAGCGGGGAAGGTCTCATAGTCGCGTCCAAGCAAATCCGTAGGCATAGCCTCCACTCTACCAAACCCGCGACATTCGTCGGGGAAATCGGACACCCCTTGGAACAACGCCGCTTCACGCATGACTTCCCGGCGTGTTCATCGGCGGTTCGCGTGATGCACGCAACACCTGCCACATACCGATCACACTCACCGTCTACATTACGTCGCCATACGCCGATGCACCGGAACACGTCACCGTGCACGCGGATGCGCAGTGAGATAGGTTTCGATGAGATTCTCCGGGCTCACATGCGTGTAAATCTGCGTGGTGGTGACGCTCGCATGCCCGAGCAGCTCCTGCACGGTACGCACATCGGCACCGCCCTGGATGAGATGCGTGGCGAAGGAGTGGCGCAACGTATGCGGGTGCAACGGCTTGCCGATATGCGCCCGCTGCCCGGCCTGGTTCACCACTTCCCATACCGACTGGCGTGACATGCGCCGCCCGCGCTTGTTCAGGAACACCGCCCTGCGCTCGGGCTCCCCGCTTTTCACGCAACCTTCCAGTATCGGCCGCCCCTCACGCAGGTATCGTGCTATCGCCGCGCAAGCACAATCACCCACCGGCACCAAGCGCTGCTTCGCCCCCTTACCCGTCACCCTGGCCACGCGCTCGTCCAAGTCGATATCGTTCAAGTCGACACCGACCGCCTCCGAAACGCGGCATCCGGTGGCATACATGAACTCCAGTAACGCCTTGTCGCGCAACAGCACGGCGTTCGGCGCATCCATCACGCATCCGGGAGCCGGCACGAGCATGCAATCCAGTAATTTCGCCACCTCATCGACAGTCAACACGTCAGGCAGCGTGCTCGCACCCTTCGGTGCCTTGACCGTGGCCGATACGTCATCGGTCACGGCATGCGCACTGAGCGCGAAGCGGTGGAATTCGTGGATGGAGGCGAGGTTGCGGGCCTTGGAACGGGCGCTCGCGCCATTGGCATCCAGATACGCGACGTAATCCTCGACATGCTGTTTGGTGATGGCGTTCGGATCGGTGATGCCGCGCTTGTTCAGCCATGCGCGGTACCGGTCGAGATCGGAAGTGTATGCCGCGACCGTCGCCTTCGAAAGTCCACGTTCCACATCGATGTGTGCGATGAATTGCGTTTGCAAGCGTGCGATGGCGTCGGTCCTATCCATGCCGACCATTGTATGCGCGTGCCGGGCGGGGATTCCGGGAGGACGCGCGGCATGATGAGCAAAATGCGCACGGCATCATACGCAATTGCACAGGACCGCATGAATCACGCGAAGAAAACAAAACCCCGCCATATGGCGGGGTTCGATGCAGCCTATGCGGCTTCGCTCCTCATCCGATCGCCTCTCGCAATCGGAAGTGCGATTCCAATGAATCTCAGGCGTTGACCGGAGCGTTCACGTCGGCCGGCAGAGCCTTCTTGGCTTCGGCGACGATGGCCTTGAAGGTCTCCGGGTCGCTCACGGCGAGCTCGGCGAGGGCGCGGCGATCCAGTTCGATGCCAGCCAGCTTGAGGCCCTGGATGAAGCGGTTGTAGGTGATGCCTTCAGCGCGGACGGCGGCGTTGATGCGCTGGATCCACAGCTTGCGGAAGTCGCCCTTGCGAGCCTTACGGTCGCGGAAGTTGTAGTTAAAGGAGTGGAGCAGCTGTTCCTTGGCCTTGCGGTACAGGCGGGAACGCTGGCCACGGTAGCCGGAGGCCCTTTCGAGAACGACGCGACGCTTCTTGTGGGCATTGACTGCGCGCTTCACACGTGCCATATTTATTCCTTCGCTTTCTTATAAAATCCTAAAAGAGTTGTCTCACTTGCTCAGCATGCGGTTGAGCTTCTTGGTCTGCGGACCCGCGAGAACCTGATCGGCCTTCAGCGCACGGCGCTTGCGAGCGGACTTGTGCTCAAGGTTGTGGCGCATGGCGCTGCCGGCCTGCATCAGCTTGCCCGTACCGGTACGACGGACACGCTTGGAAGCGGCGGAATTACTTTTCATCTTCGGCATTGCTGCCCTCCTTGTTGGTGTGCTTCTTGCTGGAAGTCTTAGAAATCGAGGCCTGCGCCTCAGCTGCCGCCTGGGCCTGTGCCTCCTGCTTCGCGGCGAGACGAGCGGCCTGGCGAGCCTGACGTTCGGCGCGGGATTCCGCACCGCGACGGCGCTGCTCGGACTGGGTGTGCACCTTCTTGCCCTTAGGCGCAAGCACCATGATGATGTTGCGGCCTTCCTGCTTCGGCTGGGACTCGATGGTGCCGCTCTCCTCCACTTCCGCGGCGAGACGCTGCAGCAGCTCGACGCCGCCGATCGGACGGGACTGTTCGCGGCCACGCAGCATGATGGTGACCTTGACCTTGTCGCCGCCGTTGAGGAAGCGGGTGACATGACCCTTCTTCACATCGAAGTCATGGTCATCGATCTTCAAACGGAAGCGGATTTCCTTGACTTCTGCGGTGTTCTGATTGCGGCGAGCTTCACGAGCCTTGATCTTCTCGTTGTACTTGTACTTGCCGTAATCGATGAGCTTGGCAACCGGAGGCTTTGCATTGGGCGCCACCTCGACGAGATCGAGGTTCGCTTCCTTCGCAAGGTTCAGTGCGACCGAGGTCGCGATAACGCCCACCTGCTCGCCCTTAGGGCCGATCAGGCGCACCTGCGAGACGCGAATCTCGTCGTTAATGCGTGGTTCGTCGCTGATGATGACTCCAATCCTCTGTATTCCTTCACGAGGCTCACCTTGGAATCACAGCATCGGTTTCACGGCACGCCGAACACCCGTTCATAATCACACGAACGAATCATCGGCCTCATGTTTCTCTTCCATGCGCAACGCATGAGGAAACTGCCTTGAACCCGAAACCCTGAAAGGTTCCCAGGTGGGGGTCGCCCCGCTTTCTTGATTTCTCAAGCCAATCGTTTAGTGTACCACCGGTCTTGACAAACGGCTCCCCGCGTGTCAGGCGGGCTTCCGGCACTCACGAGCGGCCCGCATGGCACCCTGACAGGGCGCTATTTCGTGTCGCCTTTGCTCTCGGGCTGCTTATCCCAGCAGTTCATGCCGCCTGCGCCACCGCTGTCACGGAACACGACGCAATGCTTCTCCCCGTCCGGAGTCTTCAATGTCACATACCGGTAGCTGGAACTGTCACTGCCGCCATACCCGTTGCTGCCGGTATGCCATTTGCCGTCCGTAAGATCGAGCGCCTTGCCGTTAAGCGACGCACGCTTGCCGCCTTTGATCTCGATGGTGCAGCCGCCCACCGGCACACAGGTCGCCATCGCTAACACTACTGCCGCCGCACGCTTCGCGGCACGGGCTCTCGCCATGCTTTTCATGCGATGGTGATGATGTCCGGCTTGGAACCATCGTGCACGAAGTACACGTCGTACCACGTGAGGAACGAGTACACGGTCCAGATCTTGCGGCGGTCGTCGGTCTTGCCGGCATAATTGTCGTCGATCATCCGAAGCAGGGCATCCTGATCGAAGAACTCGGACACGTAATCACGTTCGAATACGGAACGCACGTACTTGTAGAACTTCTCCTCGCGCAGCCACTTCTTGATGGGCACCGGGAAGCCGAGCTTCTCACGGTCGTACCATTCCTTCGGAAGATGACGGCCCGCGGCCTGACGGAAGGCGTACTTCGTGTTCTCGTCGGTGATCAGATACTTGGTCGGCACCTGCTCGGCCACGGCCATAAGCTCCTTGTCGAGCAGCGGCACGCGCAACTCCAGGGAATGGGCCATGGTCATCTTGTCGGCCTTGAGCAGAATGTCGCCGGGCATCCACTGATGCATGTCGAGGTACTGCTTCTTCTTAAGCTCGCTCAGCCCCTTGCCCTCCACACGGGCATAGGTCTTGTCGACGATGCTCCGCACGCTGGGAGCCTTGCGGTATTCAGGCTTAAGCAGCTTGTCGGATTCGGACTCGTCGAACACCCTGGCCTGGCCGATGAAGTTCTCCTCGGCGGGCGAAAGATTCGCATACATATGCCATGCGCCATGGAACGTCTTGCCCTTGCACCACTTCGCGATGGTATGGCGGGCGCCTGCGGGCAGATGGCTGAGCCAACGCGTCAGCACCTTGATCGGCTTGAACTTGGTGTGCACGCCGTAATCGATGTATCCGGCGAACAATTCGTCGGCGCCCTCGCCGCTGAGCACGACCTTGACGTCCTTCGCCGCCAATGCCGACAGGAAATACAGCGGCACGCAGCTCGGGTTGGAATCCGGCTCGTCCAAATGCCACTGGATGCGCGGGAATGCGGAGAACGCCTCCTCGTCGGTCAACGCCTCGGCGGTGTTGTTCAGATCGATGAGTTTGGCAAGTTCACCAGCCTGCTGGGATTCGTTGTACGTCCCCTTGCCGAAGCCGATGGAATACGTGTGCTGCGGACGCGCGACCGCCGCCACGTAGCTGGAATCCACGCCGCTGGACAGGAACGATCCGACCTCGACGTCCGCGATCTGATGGGCTTTGACGGAATCGCAGACGGTCCGGTCGATGGCATCGACCAGAGGCTCCAGCTTGGTGTTCGATTCGCGGAAGTTCTCATCGTAATACCGGTGGATGCTCATCTCGCCGTCGCGGTAGGTGAAGTAATGTCCTTCCGGCAGCTTGAACACTCCCTTGAAGAAGGTTTCGCCGATGGCCGGGTACTGGAAGGTCATATACGGCTTAAGAGCCTCCTTGTTGAGCTCCTTGACGAAATCGGGGTGCTGCAGCAGGCTCTTGATCTCCGAGGCGTACATGAACGTGCCGTTCATCTTGGCGTAGTAGAACGGCTTGATGCCGAAATGGTCGCGTGCGCCAAACAGCTCGCGCTTGGTCTTATCCCAAATCACGAAGGTGAACATGCCGCGGATCTTCTGCAGCAGGTCGACGCCCCACTGTTCGTACCCGTGCAGCAGCACCTCGGTGTCGCTTCGGGTGGTGAAGGTGTGACCGGCTTCGATCAGCTGTTCGCGCAGCGGCTGATAGTTGTAGATCTCGCCGTTGAAGGTGATGATGAGGCTGCCATCCTCGTTATAGATCGGCTGCTGGCCTCCACCCAGATCGATGATGCTCAGTCGACGGTGTCCCAAGGCTACATGCTCGTCAATATAATGCCCTTCACTATCTGGTCCGCGATGTGCGATGATATCGGTCATTTTCCGCAGTATCGGGCACTTGGTGTCAATGGGCATGTCGTTGACGAATCCGGCGATTCCACACATAGATGCTGCCTCAACCTTTCATCCTGAAAATTCAGACCCCACACTAGCAAAGCTTTTGTATCAAACTTGTGCCGAAACGACACGCTTACTCCCGTTTACCCCCCATTCCTCCTGATACGCCGCCGTCGGCCCAGACCACACCATCACCTCGACACACCGGCTGATTAGACTATGTGAGCATGATGAGCATGACTGACGCAACGACATGCGTGATTTTCGGAGCCGGAGAATACTACGACGAAACGCCGATCGTGCCGAACGGAGCGTTCGTGGTGGCAGCCGACGGCGGACTCGACCATACACGCGCACTCGGCATCGACGCCGACGTGATCGTAGGCGATTTCGACTCGCTGAACGGACGGATGCCGCGCACCGGCGACCGTACGATCGCGCTCCCCCCGGAAAAAGACGACCCCGACATGCTGTCCGCGCTGAAAATCGGCTGGTCGCACGGCGCAAGCACATTCCATATATATGGTGCGCTCGGCGGACGCGTCGACCACACGATCTCGAACATCCAGCTCACCGCACTGCTCGCCCAGCGTGGCGGCACCGGTTTCCTGCATGGCGATGGCACGATCATCACCGCCATCTGCGACGGCGAACTCGCATTCCCCGAAAACCGCGTGCGCCCCGGACGCATGGTGTCCGTGTTCTCCCATTCCGACATTTCCACCGGCGTGAATGAGACCGGACTCAAATACGAACTGACCGACGCCACCATGAGCAGCATCCACGTCAACGGCGTCAGCAACGAATTCCTGCACGGCAATCCGGCTCGAATCGCCGTCGCCCACGGTACGCTCATCGTCACTTTCCCCGTCGAGGCGCCGATTCCCGTCGTGACGAGACGGCACAGCTTCACCGGCGATCTGGGTGCGCTCGACACTTCGGTGTCGTCGGCGTTGCACGACGGAACGCGATGAAGACGCATGATGCCGACGCACCGTGCCGACATCGTGTGAACATGCGCGGACGGCTAGGGAACGTCGGCGGAACGCCATCGAGACAACACGCGCCGCGAAACGAAAATGCGCACGTTTTCATTGCCTGAAGTACAGGTAAGGCATTAGAGTGGAGACGTTGGTAAAACCATGGCGCGGCATGCGCAACGGCATGTCACGCCTTCCCAAAGGGAGAATTACATGACAGTTAAGATTGGTATCAACGGCTTCGGTCGTATCGGTCGTCTCGCCTTCCGCCGCATCTTCGAGCTGCAGGCTCGTGGCGGCCAGGCCGGCGACATCGAAGTTGCCGCCATCAACGATCTGACCACCCCGGCAACTCTCGCCTACCTGCTGAAGTACGACAGCACCCACGGCACCTTCCGCCACGACGACGGCACCCCGGTCGACGTCAAGGCCACCGAGGATTCCATCATCGTCGACGGCAAGGAATACAAGGTCTACGCCGAGAAGGACGCCAACAACATCCCGTGGGTCAAGAACGACAGTGTCGAGTACGTGCTCGAGTGCACCGGTTTCTACACCTCCGCTGAGAAGTCCCAGGCTCACATCAACGCTGGTGCCAAGAAGGTCCTGATCTCCGCCCCGGCCAAGGATGACACCACCCCGACTGTCGTGTTCGGCGTGAACCACGACATCCTGAAGGCTTCCGACGTGATCGTCTCCGCCGGCTCCTGCACCACCAACTCCATGGCCGCCATGGTCAAGCTGCTGGACGAGAAGTTCGGCATCAAGGCTGGCTTCATGACCACCATCCACGCCTACACCGGCACCCAGATGCTGCTGGACGGCCCGCGTGGCACCAAGACCGGCCGCAACCTGCGCGCTGCCGCCATCAACACCATCGCCCACTCCACCGGCGCTGCCAAGGCCATCGGCAAGGTCGTTCCGTCCGTGAACGGCAAGCTGCAGGGGCACGCCCAGCGTATCCAGGTCCCGGACGGCTCCGTCACCGAGCTGACCACTGTCCTGAACAAGGAGACCACCGCCGACGAGATCAACGAGGCCTTCAAGGAAGCCTTCGCTGACTGCGAGTACTACGGCTACAACGACGAGGGCATCGTGTCCTCCGACATCCTGGGCGACACCCACGGTGGCGTGTTCGATCCGACCCAGACCGACGTTAACACCGTTGACGGCGTGACCCTGGCTCGCACCGTCTCCTTCTACGACAACGAGTACGGCTTCACCTCCAACATGATCCGTACCCTGCTGTACTTCGCCGAGATCTCCGAGTGAACCGACGCGGAGTGATCCGCAACGAGTCATAAGGAGACCGTCTGATATACGACTCTGACGGTCTCGATGGAAAGCCCCCGCCCACTTCGGCGGGGGCTTTTCGTATTACGGGGCATGGTTGTGGTTGTTACGGAAACTCGACTGTGTACGGAGACATGGTTGTTACGGAGACATGGTTGGAAGACCTAACTGCGGCGTGTCCCTGTGCTTCCCGCTCTTCCGCTCTTTCTCTCCCCATTTCTTCTCTTTCTTCTTCCTTCCTGTCTCTTCTCACCTCTTCCTTTCCTTCTCCTCCCCGTTCTTCATCCCCTTCCGTTTCCTTGATTCTTTTCCTTCTCCTCCCCGTTCTTCATCCCCTCCCGCTTCCTTTATTCTTTTTCCCGCCGTTCTTCATCCCCTTCCGCTTCTTTGTTTCTTTTCCTTTTCCCGGCTTCTTTCGTGCTCGATTCCCGAATCGGTCACGCGGGGTTCTATGATGAGGCACCATGAGCAAGAAAAAAAGTGAGAAGGGCGCAGGCTCCACTCCCGCGACCGTGCAACTGGAACAGGCAGGCGTGGAGTTCAAGACCTACGAGTACGAGCATTCGAACGATCACATGGATGACGGGTATGGCATTGAAGCCGCGAAGAAACTCGGTTTCGACGAGCATCAGGTCTTCAAGACGCTGATGGCCGACACCGGTTCGGAACGCGTGGTGGGCGTCGTGCCCGTAAGCGGTCATATGGATCTGAAGGCCTTGGCGGCGGCGGTCGGCGCGAAGAAGGCGGCGATGGCCGATCCGAAGGTCGCCATGCGTGAATCGGGATATGTGGTTGGAGGCATTTCACCGTTGGGGCAGCGCACGAAGCATAAGACCGTGTTGGATGAGAGCGCGTTGCAATTCGACGAGATTCTGCTGTCCGGCGGCAAGCGCGGGTTCTCCGTGGGATTGAACCCATACGACCTGTTGAAAGTGTTGGATGGTATTACCGCACCGATTGGTACTTGGTGATAGATCATCCGTCCAGTGTGGACAAACGGAGGTGCTTTCCCTGTTTGGCTACGCTGAGCCACTCCCAGCGTAGCTAAACCGGGTCGCCACCTCCACTTGTCTACGCTGAGGTCGTGTCAGCGTAGACAGACGGTGGCGTCTTCTCCAGATACCTACGCTGAGAACCCGTCAACGTAGCCAAACGGGAACGACCTACCCGAATCACTGCGCTGAGGGGCTGAAAGCGCAGATACGGGGATAGCTTCGCCAGATGACTACGCTGGGAAGCCATACCGAGAACCACTCATCACGGCTTATCGCAGTCCGCAGCAACCAAGCACGGGGCATATCCACATATCAACGGACAGTCTGACGGCGCAACTCCGCGGGCAGTACGAAATGCATGTTCTCCTTGGTGGTTTCCACGGATTCCATATCCGTATACCCCATGCCACGCAGCGCCTCGACCACGCCTTCCACGTACATTTCCGGAACCGACGCGCCCGAGGAAACGCCGACCACTTCAACGCCATCGAACCACGCGGGATCAAGCTCGCTCGCATCATCCACACGATGCGCCAACCCGCATGCCCCATTTCGCGCCGGCGCATCCTCCGCTGCAAAACGAGCGTCAAGCCCCTCCTGCCCCACTTCCATGAGCCGCACGGAATTCGAGGAATTGGCGGACCCCACGATCACCACGCAATCGGATTTCTCTGCAACCAGCTTGACCGCCGCCTGACGGTTGGAAGTCGCATAACAGATATCAGAGCTGGGAGGCATCTCGATCCACGGGAACCGCTTCCGCAACGCGGCAATCGTATCCGCCGTCTCATCCACACTCAACGTGGTCTGCGTGAGCAGCACCAGTTTAGTTTCCGGCGAAAAATCAAGCTCCGCCACATCGCCTTCGTGTTCGATCAGATGGACATGCTCGGGGCTTTCCCCTACCACTCCGACCGCCTCGTCATGGCCGAGATGACCGATGTACACGATTTCATATCCTTCGCGCACGAAACGAAGCACCTCACGATGCACCTTGCCCACCAGCGGGCACGTCGCGTCGATCACATTCAGACCGCGACGCTGCGCTTCGGCTTTGACCTGTGGCGACACGCCGTGCGCGGAAAACACCACCGGCACATTCGCCTCGGCCGCAGCATCAGGGATCTCATCAAGTTCTTCGACGAACACCGCGCCTTGCGAAGCCAACTCCTCGACCACATGACGATTGTGCACGATCTGACGACGCACGTACACCGGCGGCAAATCACCATGTTCGCCATCTTGCGGAACGGATTTCAGAATGGTCTGCACCGTCAATATCGCCCTGTCCACGCCGGCGCAGAAACCGCGTGGATCGGCCAGAATAATGCGCTTGCCCATATCATCCGCCTTTCGTCTCAAAAACAACCCCACCAAGCATAGCCGTAAACCCTTTGCCGTGCACAGCACCACGCGAACTTGAGGTAGTGATTTGGTGACGAGATCACCGTTTAGCTATGCCGGCAAGACCCCAGCGTAGGCGCTTGGAGAAGACACCACCGTTTGTCTACACTAGTGAACCCCGAGCGTAGCGATTCGGAGACGGTATCACCGTCTGGCCATGCTGATAGCTCCTCAGCGTAGGCAAATGGAGACGGCACCACGGTTCAGCAACGCTGACAGACCCTCAGCGCAGCGATTCGGAGACGACACCGCCGACCGGCAACGCTGACGAACCTCGAGCGTATCCAAATGGAGATACCATCACCGTCTGCCTACGCTAAGCGCCAACCACCATCAGTACCGCCGCAGTTTTTACTAGAACGACATCGGCACCGGCCCACCGCGCTACACTAGATAGTGACAACAACGGCTGTTAACGGTAACAAGCCCACTATTCCAACCGTTGCGTATCAGAACATCAGATACATCGAACACTATGGGAGTGTGAACAATGACACAGCATCTTTCCCCGCGTACCGGCCAGCAGTACTCGATTGCATACGGCGATTGGAAGGCCGTCGTCACCGAACTGGGCGGAACCCTGCGCAAGCTCACGTACCGTGGCCGCAACATCATCGTCCCGCTCGGCCCCGACGACCCGGTCACCTGCTGCCAAGGACAGATGCTCGTTCCATTCCCGAACCGCATCGAAGCCGGCACCTACACCTTCGAAGGCGTCACCTACGAGCTGCCCATCGACGAGCATGACCGCAACAACGCCATCCACGGCTACGGCTACCGCTCGTTCTGGAAGCTCGAATCACTCACCGAAACCTCCGTCATCCAGTCCTGGCGCGTGCCGTACTTGCTGGGCTACCCCTTCGACGTCACGGTGACCGCAACGCACGAACTCACCGAGGACGGCATGAAAGTCACCATCAGCGCCACCAACAATGGCGATATCGACGCCCCGTGGGCTCTGGCGCTCCACCCGTGGCTGGACAACGGCTTCAACGGCTACGGCGACGAGATCGACGGCCATAACGCGCAGTGCACGCTGCAGGTTCCGGCGAAGACGCACGTCACCGTGAACGAGAACCTCATCCCGACCGGCACCGAGCCGGTTGACGGCACCAAGTACGATCTGCGCAAGCCGACGCTGCTGACCAACCAGCCGTTCGATGATGCCTGGACGGATGTCGAACATGACGCGGACGGCAAGGTCACCGCCACGTTCACCCGCCCGGACGGCCTGACCATCACCGTGGGCGGCGACGAGACCATCACGTCCTTCCAGGTGTGCACTGGCACCGGCTTCCCCGCCGAGAAACACCCAGCCGGCACCGCCGTGGAACCGCAGACCGCCTACGCAAACGCATTCAACACCGGTAACGGGCTTATCGTCATCAAGCCGGGCGAAACCAGCACCACCGCAATCTATCTCGGCGCGGAACTGGCCTGATTCGCAGGCTTCACCAGCCGTATCACAGTCGTGGCGCGCCCGCATCGACAGTCGTACCATGGCTGGATAATGAAACGGGTATTTGCCAAGGTCTTTCGGTCATGGCATAATGCCTAAGGCTTATTTTTATTACTGAAAAGGAGTCCAATCATGGGCATGCGTGGACGTAAGCGCAAGGATCGTCGTAAGAAGGCCGCCAACCACGGCAAGCGCCCGAACGCCTGATCCTGTCGAATAGACGTAGAAACCCTCCCGAATCTTCCGGTTCGGGAGGGTTTCGTTTTATCTGATGCTTTATCCGAGGATTTCAGCGGCCCAGCTTGACTGGTTCGGTCGTTCGGTCAGGCACGGTTCGAGGTTTGATGGTCTGGTGGCCCGGCGATTCAACGGTTCAACGGTTCAATGCTTCGACTCGATGCACCTGTTCCATCGCGTCCGATCAAACACGACAACCGTCGACTCCGAACACGGCAACCGTCAACCCCAGCCTCACAACAACCCCTATTCGCGCTCCTCCTCGCAGCAGTGGTCCAGCGTGGCTTTCAACCGTGCCATCAGACAGGCGGGCGCCACCTCCGGCCGCAGATAGCTGCGCAGCGTGGCGATCATCGCGCGCTCATGCACATCGCAGCAGGATGACGGATCGAAGTACTCACCCGTTGCGGCAGTAGTGGTGGTAGTGGTGATATGCACTTCCGTATGTCCCACCACACCATCCGCACCGGCGCGGGTGATGGAAATATGCCGTTCGATGGCGGCAGAGACAGCAGAAACGGCAGATGTAGCAGAAACGGCGGAGACGGTTGTCCGCCTGTCGCTCGGCATGTCGCCTGACGTTTCGCTTCGCTGGGGCGATTCGCAACAACAACACATGATAGTTCTCTCTCCTATTTATTCGTATTATCGTTGTCCGACCGCGGATTGTCACTGGTCTTTGCGCATAGTGAACCCTTCGGCCCGCCGGTCTTGCGGTCAAGGTACCCACGCTCCTTCGCGTAGGCTGCCAGCTCATGTTTGAGCTGGGTGCGGGCACGATTCAAACGGCTCATCACCGTACCGATTTTCACCCCTTGTTCCTCAGCCACCTGACTGTATGATTTGCCGTCGATCGCGGCGTCGATGAACACCTGCCGGCGTTCCGGCGACAGCTTCGCGAGCGCGGCCATGATCTCTTCGGGCGCGAACGCGTCCAGATATTCCTCTTCGGCCGATTTGAGCCCGTCCGAGGAGTGTTCCGAAGCGGAGTAGATATCCCAATCATCGTATTCGCCGGAGGAATCGTTGGCGCGTTGCGGACGGCGCTTGGCTTTGGCGTATTGGTTGAAGTAGGCGTTGCGTTCGATGGTGGTCATCCATGCTTCGAAGTTCGTGCCCTGCTTGAAGGAGTCGAAGGCCTTGAATCCTCGTTCGAAGGTGTCTTGCACCAGGTCCTGCGCGTCATCCGGGTTATTGGTCAGCTTCATCGCCTGACGATACAGCGCGTTGACTGCGGGCATGACAAGCCGTTCGAAGCGTTCCCGCTTCTGCGTCAGAGTTTCGCCGTCATCATTCGTCACGAACACCATTGTAATCCCCAGTTTTTTGTCAGGATCGCTCAGCACAATGGGGGGTCGGGAAAAACTTGGGAAAGGACCCAACATGACGCTGACACTGGCTTCCGCCGCATCGCTTCTCTCACAGCATAATCTTCTGAGAGAGGTGGTTCATGGCGACGTCTGGCAACTCGACGCCTCGGGTATCGATGGTGCGGACACGCCTTTTGAAAAACTCTCGTATGACACACGCGAGATCGCCCCCGGCACGCTGCTGGTCTGCAAGGGCAGATTCAAGCCGGAATTTCTTGACGGCACGGCGGAGAAGGGGCTCGCCGCCTATGTTGCGGAAACCGATTTGTCGGAGCGCACCGATCGCCCCGGCCTCATCGTCAACGATGCGCGCAAGGCGCTGAGCCTGCTCGCTGCCGAATTCTACGATCATCCGGAACGCGAGCTCACGCTGGTGGGCATCACCGGCACCAAGGGCAAAACCACCACGGCCTATTTCACGCAGGCCATCCTCAACGCTTACAGCGGCGGGCGCTGCGCCTTGTTCTCCTCCGTGGACAACTGTCTTGACGGCCACACCTACGCCGAATCGGATCTCACCACGCCCGAATCGTTCGACGCGCTGCGCATGATGCGCGAAGCCGTGGATAACGGCATGACGTACCTGGTGATGGAGGTCAGCTCGCAGGCATACAAGGTGCAACGCGTGTACGGGTTCACGTTCGACGTGGGCGCGTTCCTCAACATCACCCCGGACCATATCAGTCCCATCGAGCATCCAACGCTTGAGGATTACCTGTATTGCAAACGCCAGCTCATCGCCAACTGCCGCAAGCTCGTGCTCGGCTCCGGCTGCAAGCATATCAACCTGTTGCGCGAGGATGCCGCCGCGCATAACGTGCCGGTCAGCGAGTTCTCGGTATTCGACAATTTGGAGGATCATTACGATCCGGAGCATTTGGAGGATCTTCCCGCCACCTGCGCCTGGGCGGTCGACTGCACGCACCGCGCCTACCATATGCGTGTGGACGGCGTGGATCTGGGCGAGTACACACTTGATTTGGACGGCGATTTCAACTATCGGAACGCATTGGCGGCCGTCGCGATCGCGCATGCCGCGGGTGTGCCCGTCGACAGCGAGGCGATGCATGCCATGGAACACACCAAGGTGCCCGGCCGCATGATGCAGTATTACGACGAGGGCGCGAACACCGTCGTCATCGTCGATTACGCGCACAACTACGATTCCGTGGTCAAACTGCTCGACTATGTCGACGTGCGGTACGGCGAGGAGAATCCGGGCATCACCTTGGTCACCGGTTCGGCTGGCAACAAGGCACTTGATCGCCGCGAAGGCATCGTCCAGGCCGCGCAGGACCGCATCATGCGTTTCGTGTTCACCGCCGAAGACACCGACACCGAACCGTATGAGGATATCTGCCGCGATATGGCGAATTGCATCACCAACGACCGGGTGAAGTCCAGCACGATCATCGACCGCACCAAAGCCATCGAATCCGCTGTGGAAAAGGCGCGCAGCGACGCCGACCGCCTCGACGTGGTACTAATCATCGGCAAAGGGCACGAGCGTTGGATTAAGGATCTCAACAAGCATGTGCCGTACGAAGGTGATGATTGTGTAGTGGAGCGTCTGCTGCGATAGACACTGGGGTACGATGGTGGGGATTCTGTTTCCCGAAGGAAAGTCGAAGCATTCCCCCTATGGCATTCACGAACGCATCGTTCACCCTGACCAGTGCGGTCGAACTGCTCAAGCAGCATCATCTGCTCCGTGAAATCATCACGCCCGAACGCTGGACCGTCAACGCGGCGGGTCTTCCCGGAGCGGATACGCCGATTCCCGCGATCACCTACGACACCCGTGAGGTCACGCCCGGATCGCTGCTGTTCGTCAAAGGCCGGTTCAAACCCGAGTTCATGGACGGGATCGACGAGCGGGGCTTGGCCGTCTACGTATCCGAAACCGAGTTTTCGGATCGTACATCGGCGGTCGGGCTCATCGTCGAGGACGCGCCGAAGGCCATGGCCCTGTTGTCGTTTGAATTCTACGGGCGCCCCGACAGGCAATTGAAGATGGTGGGCATCACCGGCACCAAGGGCAAAACCACCACCAACTATTTCACCCACGCGATCCTCAACGCGTATTCGCACGGGCGTGCCGCGATCACCAGTTCCATCGCCTGCTGCCTGGACGGCAACACCTGGATCCCTTCCAAGCTCACCACACCGGTGTCGTTGGATCTGGCACACATGATGCGCGAAGCCGTGGATAACGGCATGGAATATTTCGTCATGGAAGTCAGCTCGCAGGCGTACAAGGTCAACCGCGTCTACGATCTGACCTTCGATGCCGGGGCGTTCCTCAACATCTCCCCCGATCACATCAGTCCCATCGAACATCCGACGTTCGAGGATTATCTGCATTGCAAGCGGCAGATCATCGCCCACAGCCGCTGGTTCGTGCTCGGCGCGGACTGCGATCACGCCGATCTGCTGCGCGAGGACGCCGCCGCGAACAATGTGCCGGTGTTCTCGTTCGCGCTTCACGACGAAGCCGCCGGCGAGCGCACGCCCGCCGATCTCACCGTCTCCCCCACCGAGGGGACGAAAACCGGCATCACTGTCTCCTGCGATGGCGAGACGCGCGCGTTCACCCTCGATATGCTCGGCGAATTCAACTTCCTCAACGCCGCGGCCGCCATCGCGCTGGCTGTCAATATCGGCGTACCGTTCGACAGCGATGCCATGAAGGCCATCGAATCCGTGCAGGTTCCCGGTCATATGGAACGGTTCACGGGCGGCGAGAATCTGCTGGTATTCGTGGATTTCGCGCATAATTACCTGTCCACCAAGGCGCTGGTGGATGAGATGGTGCGCGTGTATGGCGAGCGCGACCCGCATATCACCGTGGTCGCCGGTTCCACCGGGGGCAAGGCCATCGACCGGCGTGAGGGCATCGTCAAGGGTGCGCTCGGCCAAGCGGAATCGTATATCTTCACGACAGACGATCCGAATTTCGAGGATCCGCAGGCGATCTGCGAACAGATGGCCTCGTATGTGACGGATGATGCGCGGACGCAAATCATCGTCGACCGCGATCAGGCCATCACCACCGCGATCGGCGAGGCTCGCGAACATGCGGACCGGTTCAACATCGTTCTGGTGATCGGCAAAGGCCATGAACGGCGCAACATCATCAACGGCAAGGCCGTCCCCTGGCCCGGCGACGCGACGATCGTGCGCCGCGAGCTGGATGCCCGTCCGGCCGGGTTGTAGGGTAAACAGCTGGGCAAATAAACGACTTGACCACACGACAACGGTAAGGTGAGGGTTTATGACAAGATTCCAACCGATTCTGCTAGGCAGCGACATCAACGTCTACGGCATGGCTAGGGCTTTCCATGAGGAGTATGGCATCGTCTCCGAAGCCTATGCGTATTTCCAGCTCAGTCCGACGAAGTTCAGCCGGATCGTCAATGTCCATATCGTCGACGATTTCAATAATTTCGTCACGTTCCGTGATTTCATGCTCGACCTGGGCAAAAGGATGAAGGCCGAGGACCCGGACCGTGTGCTGCTGCTCATCCCCTGCGGCGACGTGTATGCGAATCTGCTCAGCCAATGCGGCGACGACCTGCGCCGGTATTTCGTCTATAACACGTTGGACATCAACCTGTCCCGCAGGCTGGCGTACAAGTCGACCTTCTACCGCATCTGCGAACAGTACGATCTGCCGCATCCGAAGACGAAGACGGTCACCGCCGATGAGGTCGCGGCCGGTGCATACAAGGATCTACCATTCGCATACCCGGTTGCGATGAAGCCCGCCAATTCGGTGGAATGGCTGAACATCGATTTCGAAGGACGCCGCAAGGCCTACATCTTCGACAGTCCGGATAAGCTTGAGACGATCATCAAACGTGCCTACGCGGCGGGCTACACGTCCGAAATGGTCATTCAGGATTTCATCCCCGGCGACGATTCGCGCATGCGCGTACTGAACGCCTACGTGGATCAGCATCATCGCGTGCGCATGATGTTCCTCGGCCATCCGCTGCTCGAGGACCCCTCCCCCGTGGCGGCCGGAAACTATGCGGCCATCCTGCCCGACTACAACGAGAAGGTGTTCCGCATCATCAAAGCCTTCCTTGAGGATATCGGCTATGAGGGCGTCGCCAACTTCGATATGAAATACGATGAGCGCGACGGCGAATACAAGCTGTTCGAGATCAATCTGCGTCAGGGACGTTCCAGCTATTTCGTGACGTTGAACGGATTCAATCTGGCCAAGTACTTCGTCGACGATCTGGTCGAGGACACCCCATTCGACGGGGACACGCTGTTCGGCCGCGGGTCGAAGCTGTGGCTTGAAATCCCGAAATCCATCTTCATGGATTATGTGGCCGAAGGCCCGGATAAGGAAGCGGGGCGCGCGATGCTTGCCTCCGGGAACTGGGGCACCACCCTCGAATACAAGAAGGACATGAACCCCTTGCGATGGGCCATGGTCCGCCACATGTTCTCCATTTACAAGAAGAGCTACGCCAAATACTTCACCAAAAAGGACGAATTGAAATGAAACGACCGTTCTTCGCCGTACTCGGCGGCATGGGCACGTTGGCCACGGAAAGCTACGTCCGTCTGGTCGACGCGGCCACGCACGCGCACAGCGATCAGGAGTATCTGGATTACGTCGTGTTCAACGATGCGTCCGTGCCCGATCGTACCGCGTTCATCATCGGGGAATCGGATGACAACCCGTTCCCCGTACTCGCGGACGATATCGAAAAGGCCACGGCGATGGGCGCGAGCTTCATCGTGTTGACCTGCAACACCGCCCATTATTTCTATGACCGTTTCCAGGCGCTCACCGATGTGCCGATCCTGCACATGCCGCGCGAGGCGGTCAAGCGACTGTCGAAATCGTACCCGGCGGGTTCCGCCACGCGCGTCGGATTCCTCGGCACGGTGGGTTCGCGCGCTTCGGGCGTGTACAAGCATGCCGTGGAGGAGGCCGGATACACGTTCGTGGAACCGGATGATGCGCTGCAGCAGCGTATCACGTCGCTCATCTATGACGATGTGAAGGGCACCGGCGAGCTGAATCTCGCACGCTACGAGTCCGTGCTCCGCGACATGCTCGACCCGGCCGGTCCGTGCGCGTGCGATGCGCTGATCCTCGGCTGCACCGAGCTCAGTGTGCTCAACGAGGCCTTCCCACTCCCGCAGCTGCCCGTCATCGATGCGCAGGCCGTGCTGGTGGATGTGACCGTGGAACGGGCGGAGGCGTTGCGCGGCTGAATGTGCCAGCGCACCGAGCGCTCCAAGCGGATAAGCGTACATAACAGGAAAACGGGAGTCGAGCCATTGAGCCCGGCTCCCGTTTCTCGTAGGATCGCCGACTTACGTCACTCCTCGGCCGTTTCGGCGTTCCCGGCATCGCCGGCTTCAGTATCACCGGCTCCAGCCTCGGCATCCCCGCGATCATCCGGCTCCACGGTGGCCTGATGGATGCTCATGGCCTTCTGCATGACCGGGCTCGCGTGCTCCTTCAGCATGGCTCGCGCATCACCCGCGGTGACGAAGCTGCCGCAGATGAGCACGCCGTGGCCGTAGCCCACGCCCAGCTCATCGTCGGCGTCCACCAGGTTGACGGCGGTCTGGATGGCGTCGGGCAGGTTCGGTTCCTTGATCACGCGATCGGCGCCGAACACGTCGATGGCGATTTTCTCCAGTTCATCGGCGGGCATGACGCGGTCGCGCCACGAGTTCTCGGTCACCACGATCTGGCTGAGCACCGGCTCCAAAATGCCCAGATACTGTTCGACCTGCTTGTCGGCCATCATGGCCACCACGCCGACCAGCTGCTCGAAGTTGTAGTTCTCCTCAAGCGCCGCACGCAGCGATTCGGCGGCGTTGATGTTATGCCCGCCGTCGAGGATGATGGTCGGCGAGGTGCGGATCTGCTCGATGCGCCCCGGGATCTTCACGCCGCTCAACGCCTCGGCCACCAGATCGCCGTCCAACGCGCCGGACGTGGGGATCACGGCCTCACAGGCGGCGAGCGCAGCGAGTGCGTTATGCGCCTGATGCTCGCCGAACTTGGCGATGGGCACTTCGGTGTAGGTGCCGAGCGGCGTGGACAGGGTGGCGACCTGACCGCCGACCGCGGGCATGCGTTCGACGACCTCCATCTCGTAGCCGTCGCGTACCAGCTTGGCGTGGTTGCGTTCCGCGGCTTCCTCAATGATCGGCATGACCGCCTCCTCGTGGGGTTGACGGCCGATGACCGCGGTGCAGCCGGGCTTGATGATGCCGACTTTCTCCTGTGCGATGTCCTCGACGGTGTCGCCCAACCACTTCATGTGGTCCATGTCGATTGGCCCGATAATCGCCGCGTCCGCGTTCAGCACGTTCGTGGCGTCCCATGCGCCGCCCATACCGACCTCGACGACGGCGACGTCCACCGGCGCGTCCGCGAACTTCCAGATCGCCATGGCGGTGAGCACTTCGAAGAAGCTCATGCGCGGCTTGCCTTGCTCCTCCATTTTGGCGTCCACCAGATCGACGTAATCCTTGATCTGATCCCATGCATCGATGAAGTCGTCATCGCTGAGCTCCTGGCCGTCAATGGCGATGCGCTCGTTCACCTTCTCCAGGTGCGGCGACGTGTACAGGCCGGTGCGCAGACCGTAGGCGCGGCAGATGGCTTCTGCCATGCGTGCGGTGGATCCCTTACCGTTGGTGCCGGTGACATGGATCACGCGGAACGATTCCTCCGGATGGCCCAGCACGTCCAGCATGAGATTCATGCGGTCAAGGTCAAGATTGGTGGTGTTGTGTTCCGGCGGGCGGCTCATGATGTCGCGCTCCACGTCGTGGATGGATTCACCGTTTCTGTTCGGATGCTCGAATGACATGACTTCCTCTCGATACGTACGGATATGTACAACTTGCACAACCGATACGTACAAACCTCTCATATTCTATTGCACGCCCCGATGTACGGTTCGCAGCGTTCCGGATATCCCGTCCTGGCACGCCCCGCCCGCCCCGCTCCCAGGTTGCGTCGCACATGTGGCACCATAGGAAACACGGTGTGCGCGGGGCGCACGTGGACTACGATGGGACGATGGTGTGATGGTGTGGCCGACTGTTCCACGCGAGCCGTCCGGATTCACGGAAACCATCGATCAGGAATCAATGAGCCAAGGAGTAGATATGGGTGAAGTGATCACCGATAAGGACAGGGAATATGAGGCGGCGGAGCAGGCCGCCGCGCCGGGCGACGACCAGGCCATGGGCGATCGCGTGAACAACCGTTCTCTGCGCCCGAATTCCGACGCGTTCCGCGAGTTCATGAAGTCCGGTTGGGCCGATGAGAATCCGGATATCGAACCGTTGGAATCCTCCAAGTTCACTCCGGCCCGTCGCGCGGCGCTGGGCAAGGCGTTCGAGGGCGAACGTCTGGTGATTCCCGCCGGTCAGCCGAAGGTGCGCAACAATGATTGCGATTACATGTTCCGCCCGGACAGCGCATTCGCGTACTACACGGGTCTCGGCACCGATTACGAGGCCGGTGCCGTGCTCGTGCTCAACCCCGTCGACCCGGATTCGCCGGAGGCGAAGGCCGGTCAGACCCATGTGCCGGAACTGTTCGTCGCCCCTCGCGCCGATAATTCCACCGCCGACTTCTTCATGAACCCGCATTACGGCGAATACTGGGTCGGCCCGCGTGCCGGCTTGGTCGAGATGCAGGCCATGACCGGCATCGAAACGCATGACATCGCGCAGCTGGCCGACGCGCTGGGCAAGGATGTCGGCACCGAGGCCGGTGCCGTGCGCGTGCGCGTCATGAGAGAAACCGATCCGCAGATCACCGCACTGGTGGAGGATGTGCGCAAGGCCAACGGGTTCACCGATCCGGATCGCAACGCCGCCGATGACGACAAGCTGCACGAGTTCACCTCCGAGGCGCGCATGTGCAAGGACTCCTATGAGGTGGGCGAGATGCACAAGACGATCAGCGCCACCAAGGCCGGTTTCGATCGTCTGCTCTCCACGCTGCCGTCCGCGCTCGATAAGCCGCGCAGCGAACGCATTCTGGAAGGCGCGTTCAATTCCGTGTCCCGTGAGCTGGGCAATACGGTCGGCTACGATTCGATCGTCGCCTCCGGTCCGCACGCCCCGATCCTGCATTGGATGCGTAACACGGGCGTGGTGCGCAACGGCGACCTGCTGCTGGTGGATGCCGGTGTGGAGGTCGATTCGCTGTACACCGCCGACATCACCCGCACGTTCCCGACGAACGGCAAGTTCACCGATCTGCAGAAGCGCCTGTACCAGGCGGTGCTCGACTCCCAGCAGGCCGGTTTCGAAGCCGCGAAGGTGGGCGCCACGTATTGCGACATCCATCACGCCTGCATGCGCGTGATCGCCGAGCGCCTGCACGAGTGGGGTTTGCTGCCGGTGAGCGTCGAGGAGTCCCTCTCCCCCGAAGGCCAGCAGCATCGCCGTTGGCTCGCCTGCGGCGTGGCGCATCATCTTGGTCTTGACGTGCATGATTGCGCGCAGGCCCGCTTCGAGGCGTATCAGGGCGCAAAGATCCGTCCAGGCATGATCTTCACCATCGAACCCGGCCTGTACTTCCGTGAGGACGATATGCTCATCCCGCCGGAATACCGTGGCATCGGTATCCGCATCGAGGATGACGTGCTCATGACCGAGCATGGCCCGGAATGGCTGTCCGCCGGCATCCCGAAGCAGATCGACGACGTGGAGGCCTGGATGGCCGAACGCGCCCGCGCGTGATTGCCCGTCCCGCTTATCGGAAGGTTTGGCATGGCAACCCCGCAATTCGTACTGGAACTGAGGAAGAAAATCGGCCACGCTGAGCCGTCAAGCGTACAGCCCTGTGGGCTGTACGTAGGCGAAGTGAGCGGCTATGCCGCGAAGGATCGTGGCACCGGAAAGGTAATGGCATGGCAACCCCGCAATTCGTACTGGAACTGAGGAAGAAAATCGGCCACG
>Ga0326513_10000073_pt1 | contig 73532 bp, 75 predicted proteins | sample 2_2465_0518_D_FD_203654 | JGI IMG/M metagenome (GOLD analysis project Ga0326513, IMG submission 203654) | Bovine rumen microbial communities from UC Davis, California, United States - 2_2465_0518 | ecosystem: Host-associated > Mammals > Digestive system > Stomach > Rumen | place: USA...
CAGATGATTATCGAAATCAACTGCAAGCTGGCAGAGGGTTGGTCGCCTTTCACCTTGTACGAAGGACAACCTAAGTACATGGTAACAGCAGTTAAAGAAGTTCAAAATACTATTCCTATTACTTTAGAGTGCAGCGTTCCGGCAGACCTGCCTGAACCGCATCCGCAAGAGCAAGATACTCCGTCTGCGCATACATCACCTTTTTTGGTTGATGTATTGAGCGACTTTATCCGGATTAAAGGCAAGGAACTGTCAGCAGGCACTATGAGAAGTTATAGCAGTTTCTGCAATAACTTAAAGGCTTGGGTAAATAAGTACCATGCCGCTATTGCCTGCGGTGATTTCAGTCAGCGACTTGCCAATGAGTATCTTGATTATGTATTTGAGGGTAACAACTCAAACGATGAGAAACGCAATAGAAATCGTATCAGCGATGACCATGTTTCTCCTCGTACCTATAATAATAACCTCAAAATCGGTCGTGCGGTGTTTAATTGGGCATTAAGCCACTGCTATTGCGAAAGCAATCCTTTTGAGAAAATTCAAGTCAAAAGGGAACAGCAGAAACAGCGCACAATAATACCTGCAGATGCACGGCAGCAGGTATTGAGTTATTTCCGGCAAAACAATCCGCAATTCGAGATTATTTGCCGTTTGGTGTTCACCTCTCTCATCAGACCTATAGAAATATCACGGCTCAAAGTTAGTATGATCAACTTTGAGAAACATTGCATAGAGTTGCCTTCTGATTCAACGAAAAATCACAAAAGCAGAAACAGCCGTATTGATGAGGAATTGGAAACACTCTTGCGCAAACATATAGATGGGGCAAATGGTGATGACTATTTGTTTGCTGACAAGGTTTGGAAATGCGGGCGCACTCCTATGAGTTCGCACTCATTCACTCTTATCGCGTTAGCTATTTCCTTTTAATAGAATAGGCAAGTGCATTACAAACCATATCCCATAGGGATTTTCTTTAAATCATTAAATTTCATTAGTTTAAAAGAAATCCCCTACGGGGAATGAGATTAGGATATGTGTCAAATTGCTATTAAAAGACATTCCCTTACGTGAAAAAATAGATTAGCCGGACACTAATGACTTAGTATTTGTTCGGCTGATAGCGTTTTGTGCGACAATAGGGCATTGGTTATCCCACGCAGTCGTTTGCCAAGCGGCGTTGGTATTATGCAAACTGAGCATTACTTCAGGAATGATTGAAGCCGATAGTGAGCCACAAAATAATCCTTATACTACTAAATAGTCTTATATAGAGAGAATATTTTGTCGGCTATGCTTTCCCATATATATTCATGCCCTGCTTGTTTGGCTGATTGGGAAAATTTTGACCATTTTTCAGAATTTTGCAAGATTGTTTTAGCATTTAATGCCATTGCTTGTGCATCTGCATATTCCGACAATAGCCCTGTTACTCCGTGAGTTACAACATTAGGAATGCCACCTACATTTGTAGCAACGACAGGCAAACCGGCAGCCATGGCCTCTGCAAGAACTATTCCTTGCGATTCTTCCTGACTATGTAGTATAAAGAGCGAGGCATGTTGATATTCTTGTATCAATTCATTCTGTGGAAGATTAATTTTAAGACTTATATCATTTTTATATTTACATTCTGCTATGGCTTTACAAACTTGCTCATAATATTGTTGTTCGGCTATAATTCCTGCAAGCGACAATTTTATATCTATTCCCATATCCCTCAATATGGAGTAGGCTTTAATGGTATGAAGTTGACCTTTTCGTTGACTTATTGCACCCACAGATAGAATCGTATTTTGTTGATATTCAGCATTAAGTTGGTAATAGTCCGGATTTATACCTTGTGGTATTACGTGTATTTTCGGAAAGTGTTTTAAACCATAATTGTTAAGGGCATTTTTTACATAGTCGGTGTCAACAATGATGGTGTTCTTTGTGCATCTTTATTGTGTGTGCCTTGATTGACATACCTATGTATTGTCAGATTATTGAAATGTTTGATAGAGTCTTTACAACCAAGACGTGGAATATCAAAAACGTCAACTTGGCAGTGTCTTGCCAACTCGTTTACAAGTCCGAAAACAGACGATTCCCCCCCCGTGAATACAATCAGCGGAAAGAGGATATGGACCGATTTGTACGATTTTCATAATTCTAACTTTTTTTACGACAATTCAAACTAAGATTTATTTAAGTTTCGCAAGTGTATTGGGTGTAATTATTATCGGGCGCATACGGCGTTAGCCGTTTAATGTTAATAGAATAGAATTTTTCTTTTCCAGCAAAACCACGTTCTCAACATGTTGGGTGTGCGGGAACATATCAACGGGTTGAACGGCGGTGATTTGATATGCTTGTTCCAATAATGCCAAATCACGTGCTTGGGTGGCTGGATTGCAACTTACATATACTATACGTTTAGGTTGAGCGTAGAGAATAGCATCTACAACATCTTGATGCATACCGGCGCGCGGTGGGTCGGTAATAATCACATCCGGACGCCCATGGCGATTGATAAAGTCCTGATTTAATATATCTTTCATGTCGCCTGCATAGAAAAGCGTATTCTCAATATGGTTAATCTCAGAATTGATGCGTGCATCTTCAATCGCTTCCGGTACGTATTCTATTCCTATGACCTGACGCGCTTTGCCTGCCACAAAATTAGCAATAGTACCTGTACCGGTGTATAAATCATATACTAACTCATTACCTGTCAGTCCGGCAAACGAGCGGGCTACTTTATATAGTTCGTAGGCTTGGTCAGTATTGGTCTGATAAAACGATTTAGGTCCAACCTTAAATTGCAGATTTTCCATCTGCTCAATAATATGGTCTTTCCCTTTATACACCTCTACCGGCAGATCGGTTATCGTATCGTTGGCTTTTGAATTGATAACATACAGCAGTGAAGTTATCTCTGGAAACCTTTCGGCTATATGATTGAGCAACAGATTGCGCAAGTCCGCATCATCTTGTGTCATCACCACTATGAGCATTAACTGCTGCGTATTGCTTGTACGTATGATGATGTTTCGCAAAAAACCTGTCTGATTGCGCAAATCGAAAAACGAGATGTTGTTTGCTAATGCAAATTGGCGTATGTCGTTGCGAATAAGATTATTGATATTGTCTTGTAAGAAGCACTCTTCAATATCAAGCACTTTATCAAAATTGTTAGAGATATGGAAGCCTAATCCCGGCTGTTTGTTGATATTGTCAATACCTCCGGCTGCATGTATTTCGTCACATGAGTACCAACGCTTGTCGGAGAAGGTAAATTCCAATTTGTTGCGATACTCGTATATCTTCTTTGAACCTAATATAGGCGAGATGTCGGGTAGGGTGAGTTTGCCTATTCTAATCAGATTATCGGCTATCTGCTGTTGCTTGTATTTCAGTTGCTCACTATATGGCAACATCTGCCATTTGCAACCACCGCATACGCCAAAATGTTTGCATCTCGGCTCGCAACGCCTGTCGGATAGTTGAACATATCTGACCACTTGCCCTTCCATGTAGGAGTGTTTCTTTTTGGTTATCTGAATGTCAACAATATCACCCGGCACTGCCCATGGCACAAATACAACACAATCGTTGATTCTAACTATTGCCTTACCTTCTGCCGCTACACCGGTTATAGTTATATTTTCATATAAAGGTAGATTTTTTTTCTTCGACATACGATATCTTTATTTTATTGTTTTTCAAAAAATTGTATTATATATTGCATTATCTGGCTTATATGCCTCTCTTCTGATATACTTTCGAGTGGAAAACTAAGAGCCACGCTTTTATACCTTCCATTGTAAGCAACAGCGGCTCCGAGTTTACTATCTGCAAACTGTGCTATCGTAGTGGCTCCATCGCCGCATGGCGATATGCCATCAGGTGCCTCACATGGAATACGTATCTCATTCGGACGCATAAGTAGTTGATACTGAGTGTTGTTTGAACTCATATTTATAATGCCATGTTGCGTCGCCGCACTCGATACAAACTTGTAGTGCAATATATCCTGTACAAATCGCTTATCAGCCTGTCCCAACATGTCGGACGCAATATATGAACCGCTGACAAGCACACTGCCGCCGGTTGATGTATATCCTATAATGGCTTGACGCAGTGGCTGAGGAAATGATTTGAACGCCGTCGTCTTTTTTACCTGACCTATCGTCGTTTGCTTCTGTTTGCCAAGTATCAGGTCAACAAATGAATATGTACTATCTATTGCTGAACTCATTACTGCATCTGCACTTTGTGATACAAATGAGTAACCTTGTTTGGCTATCGCCTTGCCATGCAATATAGGATAATCGAATGTATTACCAACTTCAAGCGTTTGAATATAATCATGATAACTTGCGCCAAACCCGGGGTCGTCATCGCTCTTCCATTTCAGTTCGCGCCAGAACTCATACTGTTTGCCCGTAAAAGATATGTCTTTACCGTATGCAATACCATATCGTTCAGGACTAAAACCATCGTGAGTATTGTCATATTGCACGTATTCTGGTGCGCAAAGGCGTGTAAAACCATTTATGATCAGTGCCGTCCCTTTCTCATCATTATGCCGATATGCCGCAAGTATTTCACTATCAAGTGATATGCCTCCATTATTTCCTGCCGCTACCTTGTATGCCATCAGTTTACCTTTTTCTAATGGAAATGTGATATGCGTTTTAGTGGTCTTAATGCCCGGACTCCATTCTCCTTCATTCGTCTGCTGATAAACAATATAGTATGTTGGCACGGCTGTTTGTTCAAGCGTATCGTTAGTCGCTTGCCATGATAATCGTATGGAGTCGCTACCAATGCGTTGTAGTGCAAATGAATTGATGGGTAAAGGCTGAACAACATAGTCAAATCCATAACTGTCTGCTATGTATTTCAGAATACCTTTATATACTGCTCGGCTGACCAAAAATTTAAAGCGTGGGTCATGCCCATATCTTATGTCGGCTGGATTCTGATGTGCCAATACTTCCAATATTATTGTAGGTACTTCAGGATTACGTGTCTCGCTATATGAAGCATTATAGAGTTCTCGTCGGTTCCATTCCGGTGCATATACACGACGTATGTCTTCTACCACCTGAGTCTGCACACGGTCAGCATAATCACGTATTGTCAGTCGAGACTGACCGGTTGGTAGATTATGACGTTTGTGGTTATTATAGTCGGTATATATTGTAAGTGTCCCTTTTGTTGTGTCGCCACCGCACACTCCGGCATCTGTGTGAAATGCAAGCCCTACATTGATGGGAATCTTAAGTCCAACGCTATCAGGATGAGCAGGCGAACCACCACAAATATAGTTCAGCCATCTGCCACGGCTCGTAAAATCATCGGTATAATCGTTTTTACCTTCTGTCTGACTATAGACTGAATCAGGTATGCCTGCATATTGAAGCCAATAGCGTGAACCCTCCATCCAACGCGGCAATTCACTCGTCATACCAATAGGAGCAGTCTCACTATTGCGTATTATACTACCCATACCACCACCAAATTTCATCCTGCAATGTGCCAATAAGTTAGTATGTTTGTTACCTAAACCGGTAATGCACACACCATTATCTTGCGACTGACCTGCATGGAAATAAAACGTTCCAAGATATATCCATGTGTGACCTCCAATATGCTGATTGACCTCAATGGGTGTCTCATAGCCATCGTGCATAACCGTATATGTTACTTGGTCGGAATAGTGAGAATCTTGTTCCCACCAAGCATATACAGCATACCTGCCTGCTTTCGGAATATCGGGCAGAAACCATGCTTTTCTGTCATCACCAATGGCATCAGTGCCTTCCATCACAACTTCATTGATTTGGGTGTCGCGTTCGCGTGGCTGAATAACCGTAGCACCCGCATTCTCAAGCATCGGTACCAAAAAAGGCATCGTAAACGAACTCGTTAGCAAGTCCTCGACTGTCTCAAATATATTTGCTCGTTGCCAGCGCCATCGATTTTCCTTTTGGTCATAAAACCTACCATGACTTGCCCACAAGGCGATGTACTTATTATTCAATCCTTGAGAAGTAGAGTAGGGGATTGTGGTATTTCTTACAAGTGGTCGCTCCTTATCAACAATTGTGTATGGTTGTCGACGACGTGTTGGGGGCAAATACTGACTACTTATAAGTTGCTCTATCTCATAACCATTGGTGTATATCTCTACACGTGTGTTCGATGGTAGTCCTACTACTTGACGAACCATGCGCTTTATCTCCTTGGTCATCTGTGGAGTAAACGCTAAACTGCTCAACGGATCGTTGGTGTTCAACCGAATATATCCATTTGATTGACGAATACTATTGATTCTAATCCGAGCCTCTAAAACAGCATGACGGGCAGCGTAAGCCCTAAGCGAATCGGTAAGTTGGCGTTGATTGATATTGTGAGCACTCACTTGCAAAAGAACAAATACTGACAGAAATAAAATTGTGTAGGCTCGTTTCATCACTTTTTGGTAGAATGTTTTTAGAATTTTGAAATGCAAAATTACATCTTTTTTCTCAAATCACCATTCAAAAATCAAGTTATTAAGACTTAATCACCTATTTTTATGATAAAAAAACAAAATAAAATCAAGTTTGGAAAATAATTATTGATATTTTTTGTTAATTGATAAAAAAAGTGTAATTTTGCGTTTCGTAAAGTAGAATAATGAAAAAATAGATAACCAAATGAAAAAGATAGGTATTCTCTTCGGTCTTATTGTTTTGCCATTTTTTGTTAGTGCTCAACATTATCTTGGCTTATCGGCTGACCTCAAAACTGCCTTTCAGTTAGACCAAATGATCGAGACTCGATATGCCTCAGGTGGCGGTGCACAAATAGGTTTCGACTATGAGTTCCAACGCAACTCTTTCATTCTTACTACCGGATTGGCTGCAAGTTATACAGCAACATCACAATTGCTCGATAGCCTGCACTTCTCAGTCCCTATGTTCGACACCGAAGGCCGACCAATGGAGTATTTAGGCGTTATCGACAATCGGCATGATATTGCGCAACAACTGCATGTCAAACTGCCATTGCTCATGGGACTTGAAGGCGGACATTTCTACGGACAAGTAGGCTTCGTCTTTGACTTCTCATTCCGTGCTTGGACCACTCAAAGCGCAAAACTCTATACCGCAGGAGATTATGGCGACCGGTACTACGAAATCCTCGAAAATATGCCTAACCATGGTTATCATGATTTCGAACGAATCAAATCTAATGGCAGACTCAAATTCAAACCCGACCTACGCATCACCGCCGAATTAGGTGCATCATTCCTGCTCGGAAATAAACCTGACAAACCCAAATTCAAAGTAGGTATGTTCTTTGAATATGGTCTGACCGATTGCAATAGCGAAGAACTTATCAATGCTAAACTATATGAGTTCGATACTACCGAATACCTTAAAGTCAATATGAACCATATCTATACCACAAAGGCTGTCTATGGCTCAAAAATCAACAACTTGGAAATCGGTATTCGCGCTCACATATTATTCAACGTTGGCGGCATATCAACCAATGGAGGTTGCAATTGTCATCGTCGATTACTATAATTAACGCTCTAAACATTTAATTATTATGGCAGAAAATTCTATTCGGTATTCTGATGAGGAATTAGAAGAATTTCGTGTCCTTATCAATGAAAAATTGGAAAAAGCAGAAAAAGAATATGCTTTATTGCGCGAATCCATGACAAGTATTGGCAATGACGTAGGCGACACTTCTCCTACATTCAAGGCTTTAGAGGAAGGCGCCAATACTCTTAATAAGGAATCAATGGCTCGTCTTGCCACACGTCAATACGAGTATATTCAAAAACTCAAAGCGGCTCTCATACGAATCGAAAACAAAACCTATGGCATCTGCCGCGTTACAGGCAAATTGATTCCTAAAGAGCGTCTGCGTGTCGTACCTCATGCAACACTGAGCATCGAGGCTAAAACGCAAAAATAAGTATTGCGAGAATGGAGAACAACAAAAAAATGCAAATCTGGAGTCTGATTGCGTTAGTGGCAGTAATGCTCATACTCGATCAGGCTCTAAAAATATACATCAAACTCAATTTTACACTCGGCGAAGTACATCCAATTCTTGGCAGTTGGTTCAGTCTATGCTTTGTTGAAAACAACGGCATGGCTTTTGGTATTCAATGGTTCGACAAGATATTCCTAACTCTCTTTCGTATCCTTGCTGTCGGAGCATTGATCTATTATGCCGTAGTGCTTATCAAACGAGGGTGCCGCACGTCTTATCTGCTCACCATCGGACTCGTCATCGCCGGAGCATTCGGAAATATCATTGACTGCTTGTTCTATGGCTTAATCTTTACCGATAGCATGGGACACGTGGCTCAATTAGTACCCTTTGGCACCGGATACGGCGAATTCCTCTATGGTAGGGTAGTTGATATGTTCTCATTCTCATTCTTCCCACCTGTGTTCAACATCGCTGATTCGTGCATCACTGTTGCGGTCTTTCTAATCATTATCTTTTTCCGCTCAGATATGAACGAAAGTTTTGAATCTAAATCAGAAACTCAAAACGTTGACAAATAAGCCTACATCTTGTTTACACCTCTTACCTATCGTAATTATTTGTATGATATGGTTTTCGGCTTGCACCTACCGACCACGTGGAGTGCTTTCTGAACGTCGAATGAGAGAAGTCCTTATCGACCTGCATAAAGCAGAAGGTACATTGCAAATCAAAGGATTGGCTAACAACGACCGGCAAGTCGCTCTTTACTATCAAGCCGTTTTGCAAAAGCATGGCATCACGCAAGCACAATTCGATAGTTCCCTCGTCTGGTACACCGACAACCCTAATATCTTCGATAAGATTTACCCCAATGTCGTCAAACAAATAGAATCTGAATACAACGTTGCATTAGCATCAACACGAACCGAAAAAGAACGCAGAGAATTACTAAAAGTCGCAGCGCATCATATCGATTCGATTGTAAATAGCGCGTACCAAAAACCTATCATTCAGGATTTTTATCAACCCGCAGATACCACTCCTGACTATGGTACATTACCACTCGTATATTCACCCCATTATCTTGACTCTCTATCACTTATCAACAAATGAAATACCTTGCTCAATTCGGATATTATCAAGGCGAAATGCAACGCTACGTATTGGTTGACATTGCCGACAACATAATCCAAAATATCCAAGTCTTAGACCAAATAATCGAAACGCCCGAAACTATTTTCCTTAATGGTATTCTGACCAATAGTATGATAGGTAAGACGATGGAACGCATCCATATCTCACCTTTTTCTACAATCGACTATTTGCTTGAATTACTTATGGAAACAACGCAAGAACTGCGCGTCGGCGACAATGCTAATATGTTACTATGGGACTTTGTACCATCCTCCTCCGGAATTCTGAACAAACGAGTGCTGTAGCAATACCTACATTCAACGACTCAGAAGTCGGCTCACCAAGAGGATAATTTGGTATCAGCAACGGAGTGGTGATATATTGTCGAACACATTCAGATATGCCGTTGCCCTCATTGCCCATAATGATTATACCGCCTGCCGATAGCGGAACATCATACATATTCCTGCCGGTCAATAAAGTACCATAGATAGGTACTTTTTTTATACCCTTCAGCCATTCTTCCAAATCTGTATAATATATCCTGACACGCGATAAAGCACCCATCGTAGCCTGAACAACTTTCGGATTATACATATCGGCACTATTGACCGAACATACAATATCGTGAATACCAAACCAATCGGCAGTGCGAATAATCGTACCCATATTGCCCGGATCCTGAACACAGTCAAGAGCAAGCATGAGTTGGTCGGCACTAACCTTCAACTGATTGATGTCGTATTGCTTAGTCCGAAATAGAGCCACCTCACCTTGAGGCTGGCGCATCAGAGATATCTGCTCCAATTGCAACGGAGTAATCTGCTCAATCGGACAAGTCAAATTAAGACCTGAAGAAGCAAATGTGTCATGAGTTTCATATATTGAACAGCACTCAAACGTATCCAACAAGGCACTTATCAATTTCTTGCCTTCAGCCACAAACATGCCATGCTCCAATCTGCACTTCTTGCGCTCTAACGAACGTATAATCTTTATCTGGTTCTTTGAAATCATACTGCAAAATTACTAAAACTTGACGAACAAGCAAAAAAAGTCGGTAAAATGTTGGAAAAATCCATATTTAGCAGTAATTTTGCAAGTTGGAAAATAACGATATAGCCGTAAATGCTCTTTACTCATAATAATAATGCAATAGCCCTAAAATGTCAGCATCTCATGTTGCGACATTGTTGTCATATCCTCTTAGCCGCTCTTGCTATATTCTTATATTCCTGTAGCACAACCAAATATGTACCCGATGGCCAATATCTGCTCGACCATGCCAAAATCAATATCACAGATTCCAAACAGATTGACAAAGACGACCTTAATAATTATCTGCGTCAGCATGAGAATACCGCCATTTTAGGCTTCTGGAAACTCCAGTTGGGATTATATAATGTTTCAGGCCAAGACTCTACCAAATGGATTAACCTCGCCATTCGTGCTATGGGCGAACCGCCTGAAATCTACGATTCTACGCTCACGCAATTTTCAACCCGACAACTCACCCAAGCACTTCACAACAAAGGCTATTTTGATGCACAAGTAACACCTAATGTAACCATCAAATCACCAAAGAAAGTCAACGTCAGTTATGATGTAGTGGCTAACCAACCTTATTTATTACGTGATTATTCCCTTGACCTCGACACCGGTGTTCTCTTCGATGTGGCGTCAATGCCACGACGATACGTGCAGAATGGAATGTTGTTTGATGCAGAAGTTCTCAACAAAGAACGTGAACGTATTGCCAACATATTGAAATATCGTGGCTACTACCTGTTCGACAAAGACTTCCTCTATTTCTCAGCCGATAGCATCGGATTGAATCACCAAGTCGATGCACAATTATCGTTGCGTGACTTCATTCAGAATATGCCGGACTCTGTCAGACAACGCATTTTTACTCCATATAAAATACGGCGCGTCATATTTGAACAAAACTTAACTATTGACACTCTATCTGCACGCGACACTACTTACAATGCCGAAGGCTACATGTTTATCTCGCCGCATAAAAATCAATTCATCCGACCAAGCGTCTTAATCCGCAACTGTCATATTGTGCCCGGTAGATATTATAATTCGGCAATGGTTGAACTGACCTACTCATCATTAAGTGCTCTGACCTCAATCAGATATGCTAATATATCATTTCAATATGTTGGTGCCGACGAATTAGACTGCATCATTCGCCTGTCCAAATCCAAAGCCCATACCCTTTCGGCTGAAGTCGAAGGAACCTATTCTGCAGGAGATTGGGGAGTGGCAGGACAAATCGGCTACGGACATAAAAATCTTTTCAAAGGGGCTGAAGAATTTAATCTGACAGGACGGGGAGCCTATGAATGGCGTCAAGCAGGAGGTACTGCCATGGAATGGAACGTTAAGGCATCGCTCGCCTTCCCTAATCTGGTCTTTGCAGGAGTGAAAAATTTAAATAGAAGGGTCAATACCAAAACGAATTTAAGTTTGCAATACAACTATCAAAATCGCCCCGACGAATATACCCGAACCATTGCCGCTGCTACCGTAAAAAACACATGGCAGCCAATAGGAGCACGATGGCGTCATAGTTTCTCATTTTTCGATGTCAGTTATGTCTATTTACCATGGATATCCGACGACTTCCGCAAGCAATTCCTCACAGGACGTAATATCTTGAAATATAGTTATGAAGACCACTTTATCTTAGATTGGAACTATTCAGGCACCTATTCAACTTATCGCTCAATGCAGCCCCTGAAAAGTTATCTCACACTTAATTGGTCAATCGAAACCGCAGGCAACTTGCTATACGGCATTGCCAATGCAGCCAAGATGGAATGCACCGAAGAAGATCAGGCATACAAAATCTTCAACATTCGTTTTTCGCAATATGCCAAAGGAGATATATCAATAGCCTACAATCATATTTTCAACCAATCGCATAGTCTCGTATGGCATGCAGGAGTAGGCGTTGCTGTGCCTTACGGCAATTCCCAGTCTATACCTTTTGAAAAACGCTATTTCTCAGGCGGTGCCAATAGTGTCAGAGGCTGGCAAGCCCGAACGCTTGGTCCTGGTTCATATAAAAACACATCAGGTAGCCTCATCGACTTCAACAACCAAGCCGGAGATATCAAACTCGACCTTAATCTCGAATATCGATTTAAAATCATCTGGCGACTACATGGCGCACTATTCACCGATGCCGGTAATATATGGACAATTCGCAACTACGACTCACAATCAGGCGGACTATTCAAATTCAATGAGTTCTACAAGCAAATTGCGTGGTCTTATGGCTTAGGACTCCGTTTAGACTTCTCAGTCTTTGTCTTCCGTGTCGATTGTGGTATCAAACTCTACGACCCCTCACGCATAGCAGAAGGAACACAATGGCGACAACCGAACTGGAAAGATGACGTAACCTTCCACTTCGCCATCGGCTACCCATTCTAAAGTGTTTAATTATCTAATTCAAGTTTCGCAAGTTATAAAACCTTTTTTCACAGAACGCACAACTCTTCTCGTTTTTATAATCACGGCAATTGTATTGCCGTGTTCTCCGCCTTTTATTTCCTGTCTTTTCTTTTTTCCCCTTATCTATTCCACCTTTCCTAACGTAGCATCCCTTAATTTAGTTCGCATTTATCTACTTGCGAAACTTAATTACGATAAATAAATTATGAAAATCAATCACACCATTTCACAATTTATATTTATCAAATCACCATTCTGCATTATTTTGTAAGAGAATCTGCTTAGATGTTTTTTTTGTTGTCGGCATGTTTGACAACGGCACAATAGCTCACATGAAAATCTTTAAACAAGAGTATCACACACCTTATGGCACTTGATTTTCTTTTGTTTCGTCTGAATTTAATTCAGACACTTCTTTCTCCTGCGCTATCAACGCTGCCTGCAAAGCATCAACTGCCTCTTGCTCACGACTGCCAAATTGCGCTTCGGACGCTCAATATGTCAGAAAAATCATATAGATCATGGTGTAGCACTCCGGCTTGGATACTAAGTCTGTTGTCATAATATTACAACAAGAAAAAGAAAATGTTGGAAAAGTGTAGTTTTTATTTGCATATTTTGTTGGAAAAGTGTAATTTTGTAGTGTTAAAAATGTTGGAAAAGTGTAATATCAAGTTAAAGATGAGAGTATTGAAATTTGGTGGGACATCGGTCGGAAGTCCGCAAAATATAAAAAACTTACGCAATATAATTGAGAGTCAATCTGACGATTGTGTTGTGGTTGTCAGTGCTTTAAGTGGAGTGACTGATGCCTTAATCAAAGCGGCAAATGAGGCACTGCTCTCTTCTGATGCCTATCTGGCAACTTTCCAACAGATAGTCGGTCGTCATCACGATTTGATTTCCAATATCGATCTGTCCGATTCGGCGAGAGATACCCTTTGGAATGAAATCATGCTTTTGTTGAACGACTTGCAAAGTATTCTTTATGGTGTCCATTTGGTCAAAGATTTGAGCGACAAGTCGCTTGCTGCCATTGAAAGTTATGGCGAGCGCATCAGCAGTCTTATCGTGGCTGCTTACGTTACTGATGCTCAATGGATTGATTCGTTGCAGATGATCAAGACTAATCGCCGACACGGCAAGCAAGTTGTTGATGAGAAGTCAACGGAGTCGGCAATTTGTTCTTCTGTGTCAAACATTATAGCCGCTAATCAGAACAGTCAACGTAGAATATTGGTGTGTGGCGGTTTCATAAGTCGCGATGCAAAGACCGGCGAGATAACTAATTTAGGCAGGGGAGGTAGCGACTATACTGCCGCTTTGATAGCAGCCGCTCTGCAAGCAGAAATTCTTGAGATTTGGACTGATGTTAATGGTTTTATGACCGCTGACCCACGCATGGTTTCTAAAGCATACACCATACCTGAGTTGACATATACTGAAGCGGCCGAACTCTGCAATTTCGGTGCTAAAGTTATCTATCCGCCTACTATCTATCCTGTTTTTACACATAATATCCCGATTCGCGTGTGCAATACCATGGAGCCTGATAATCAGGGTACGCTCATTGGTGGCAACAAACGTATAGAGCCGTCTGGACGCGTCATAAAAGGCTTGTCGTCAATTACCGGTTCTGCGCTGATTACCATTGCCGGTCTTTCGATGGTAGGTGTGTTCGGAGTGAGCCGTCGTGTGTTTACTGCTTTAGCGGAAGCAAAAATCTCTGTCTTTCTCGTCAGTCAGGCTTCGTCAGAAAATTCAATCACTATCGGTGTGCAAGAGTCTGATTGCAACATTGCGGTTGATGTACTCAATGAAGAATTTGAGAAAGAAATATCGGTCGGTTCTATGTATCCAATCCGTTCGGAGAGAGGAATGGCAACGGTTGCTATTGTTGGTGAGAATATGCGTAATGTTCCAGGTATTGCAGGCAAACTATTTACCACTCTTGGACGCAGCGGTATAAGCGTTGTTGCTTGTGCACAAGGTGCATCGGAGACTAATATCTCTTTCGTAGTGAACGAGAAAATGCTACGCAAAACAATGAACGTATTGCACGATTCGTTTTTCCTTTCTGACAATCAGATGCTTAATGTGTTCGTTTGTGGTGTAGGAACGGTTGGCGGACAACTCCTTAATCAAATATTAGGGCAACGTGAGACTCTGCTTGCCGAACACCATTTGCAACTCAATGTAGTAGGTATCGCTAACAGCAAAGCGGCATTGGTTAATAGAGATGGTGTGTCGCTTGACGATTGGAGAGAGGCTCTGAAAACTGCGCCTAAATGCGATTTGAAACAGATGCTTCAGCAGATTCTTGACATGAACATCTTTAATAGTGTATTTGTCGATTGCACAGCAAGTAAGGATGTGGCTGAAATCTATCTACCGCTCTTGGAACATAACGTCTCAGTCGTAACGGCTAATAAGATTGCTGCGTCAGGCGATTATGATTTATATAAGCGTCTTAAAGATACGGCATTGCAAAAAGGAGTTAAGTTCCTTTTTGAAACTAATGTTGGTGCTGGTTTGCCTATCATCGGAACTATTAACGACTTACGTAATTCGGGCGATAAGATTGAAAAGATAGAAGCCGTGTTAAGCGGAACACTTAACTTTATCTTCAATGAAATATCTGCTGATGTACCTCTGTCAGAGACCATACATCGTGCGCAAGAGAAGGGCTATAGCGAGCCTGATCCGCGCATAGACTTGAGCGGCACTGATGTGATTCGTAAGTTGGTAATCCTGACTCGCGAGGCAGGCTTCAGGGTTGAACAGCAGGACGTTGAGAAAAAACTATTTATACCCGACAAGTATTTTGAAGGCTCAATCCAAGATTTCTGGACTAAATTACCGGAATTAGATGGTGTCTTTGAGTGCGAGCGTAAGCGTTTGGAGTCAGAGGGCAAACGGTGGCGTTTTGTCGCTACTATGGATAAGGGACAAACTTCTGTTTCGCTAAAAGAAATAACTGCCGACCATCCGTTCTATCATCTTGAGGGTTCTAACAACATCGTACTTCTTACTACTGAACGTTATCACGACTATCCGATGATGATTCAAGGTTATGGAGCCGGAGCAGGCGTTACTGCAGCCGGTGTGTTTGCTAACATAATGTCAATTGCCAATATATGATGAATTTTATAAGTACAAGAGGATACCAATCACCCATTTCTGCGGCGCAAGCCGTTGTACAAGGATTGGCTGATGATGGCGGACTTTTTGTTCCAGATTTTGAAATTCCACATATCCAACTCCAATCATTGTTGAACAATGATTATGTGCAGTTGGCATCAGAAATCCTTTATTTATGGCTGCCTGATTATCCTCGTGAAACCATTCACTCAATATGTGCGCAAGCATACGACAATGAGCATTTTAAGGAGGCTATTGTGCCTATATGTCGAGTTGGGGAAAATTACGTGGCAGAGTTATGGCACGGAAGAACGGCTGCGTTCAAGGACATGGCATTATCTCTCTTGCCTTATCTTATGTCGGCTTCTCTAAATATGTTGTCAGCCGAACGCCAAGTTATGATACTCACAGCCACTTCGGGCGATACGGGCAAGGCTGCCTTAGAAGGATTTAAAAATGTTGAAGGAACACAAATAGTTGTCTTCTATCCTACCGAAGGTGTTAGCATGGTGCAGAAGCAACAGATGATAACTCAAGAGGGCAGGAACGTTCATGTGATGGGTATTCGCGGTAATTTCGACGATGCGCAGCGAGCGGTGAAAGGCATACTGAATAAACGCACTGATTTGCAGGGTAATAAGTGGCTTATTTCTTCCGCTAATTCAATAAATATAGGTCGCTTATTGCCACAGATAGTATATTATATATGGAGTTATCTCGAGTTGGTGCGCATGGGTGAATTGCGCTTGGGTGAAAGTGCGAGAGTTTGTGTTCCAAGCGGTAATTTCGGTAATTGTCTTGCTGCATACATAGCACGCGAAATGGGTGTACCATTCGAAAAGTTTATGGTTGCAAGCAATCAGAATAACGTGCTGACCGACTTTTTCAACACAGGCGTGTATGATGTCAACCGGCCATTCTACAAAACACTTGCTCCGGCTATGGACATACTTGTCTCAAGTAACCTTGAGCGTCTGTTGTGGTTCATGAGTGAAGATAAAAGCCAAGTAGAAGTATGGATGAGCCAACTGCAAAGCCAAGGTAGATTTGAGGTTGATATTAACACTTTGGCTAAAATAAAACAACTATTTGAAGCCCAATATGTAGATGATTCTCGTATTTTAGAAACGATTCGCAATTGTTATTACAAAACTCATTATCTGCTTGATACTCATACAGCATGTGCTTATCGAATGGCGGCGGACTCAGAACAATCGAAAACACTTATAATGTCAACAGCCTCGCCATATAAATTTGCCGATACGGTATGGTATGCTCTTTCTGTCGAAAAGACTGATGCTTATCGTGCAATGGTCAATCTGGCAGAATATACACATATTGCAATCCCTGATGTTCTGCAAGGAATTTCAGAGCGTCAGGTTTTGCATAATGAGGTGATTGACAAATCAGAAATAAACCAAAGAATACGTACATGGTTAGAGTAGGGCAACATATTCATATTTCAGTTCCGGCTACAAGTGCCAACCTCGGACCAGGATTTGACACTCTCGGTGTGGCGCTCGATTGGTGCAACAATTTTGATTTCATCATTGAACAACAAGGTGTGCATATTGAAGGTTGCGACAGCCGCTTTTGCAATACAGATAACCTGACCTATCGCTCTTTTTGCCGTGCAGCAGAATATATCGGTATGAAGTTTAGCGGTCTGCGAATAATTCATGACTGCACTATCCCTGTGGCTCGAGGTTTAGGAAGCAGTGCTACATGTATCGTAGCAGGCGTAACGGCAGCCATGCGGTTTGCCGGTAAGAGAGAGAATGTGCAAACAATTTTAGATATCGCAACCTCAATTGAAGGACATCCTGACAATATCGCACCGGCAGTATGTGGAGGTTGGTGTGTTTCAAAACTGATTGATAATCATGTCCATGTGCTTCCTATTCAAGTGAAAAATAATTACAACATGTTGGCACTCATTCCGCCTTTCACACTGTCAACCGAACAGGCGCGAAGAGTATTGCCAAAAAAAGTGTCAATGGCTGACGCAGTGTCAAATATCGCTAATGTATCATGGCTCATAGCGGCATTAAGCAATGGTGCGGATAATGTGTTATCGCATGGCTTTAACGACAATTTGCATCAACCGTATCGCTCAACATTGATAGAAGGTTACGACTCAATAATGTCTGTCCTGCAATCTCACAAATCAGTTTTAGGAGCCTACCTCTCAGGTGCCGGCCCTACAATAATGGCAATCACGCCCCCCGTCACCGACATAACAGACCTTGTCAACACTATTTCATCACAACACCCACAATGGAAGTTAAAATGTCTTTCGCCATTACATAAGACCAATTAAGTTTCTCATGTAGTGCGAAGTATTATTGAATGCATACGGCGTTAGTCTATTAATGTTAATATAAACCGAGTGTTCAATTCTTCCCCTTATCAAACATAAATAATTAAAATACAAACCATATTATTCTATCAACATTAAATAGCTACACAATTTTTATTAACAAGTTATATAGTTAAGTTTTCGAAAAAAATATTATAGATTTCTATAACCAAAAGATAAATCTATAATTATTTTATATGAAATTTGTAAATCTGAATAAAATGTAGTACCTTTGCATATTAAATTTTAAATAATTTAAGGAGTAAAGAAAATACTTTATTTTTGCATTTCTTTACAAAACTTATTATTGAATTAAACTTAATATTTGACTCCAAATCAGCCATATCGAAATAATATGTCCGCGCCTTTTAATCAGGGGGCGATGTATTACAATAATGTGAGAAAGCCTAAAATTTGGCGTGAACGCATTATTGTGCATTATGGTTTAGGGGTGAGTCAAATACAGCAAAAAGGCGCACTGGCAGTGCCAAATTGGATTGTCGGACGAACTTTATTATTCTTTTTTATATCCTTTTTTGCATGTCTCATAGTCTTTGGCTATCCGCCGCAATTAGAACTTATTGTTACTTCTATTTTGAGTGTTATCATTTTTTTATACGGAAGTTCCGAACTCTCTAAACAATGGCAATATGTCAGTGAAAAACGATATCTAAAGAATGTATTTTGGTTGGGTGTGGCTATTCGCTTGATATGGGTTCTATATGTCTTTTTTATTTTTCACCCAGATCATTATGGAACTCGTTATGGCGATGGAGCAGACGTATTATGGTATATGCCTTATGGTGAAGATTTAGCAGAGTGGATTAGGGGTAATCACCCCGATATGTCTTTTCCAGACATGAAAAAAGTTTGGGGAGGTGGTAATGATGATGTCGGGTATCCTGTTTGGTTGGCAATAGTGTATCTTTTGTCCGGTAGTGTCAGTGATGTTTTTGTCCCAATGCTTGTAAAAACAATAGTTGGAGCTTATTGTGCAGTGCTGATATATAACATTGCTAATCGCCATTTCGGTGTCGGTGCGGCACGTATGGCAGCAATTTTTGTTGCACTTAATCCTAATATGATATATTGGTGCGGAAGTATGATGAAAGAGGCTGAAATGGTATTCCTTTGTTGTTTGAGTATCAACTTAATAGACAAGGCACTGTCTTCCAACAAAAAACTATCATTTAGGGCTTTATTGCCAGGTCTTTTGGTTGGGTTGCTATTGCTTCTTTTCCGTATGGCGTTAGGATTAGTTTTTTTTCTATCCGTGATGGCACATATAGTTTTTGTTTCAAATAGAGTATTAGGAGTAGGCAAGAAAATATTAGCAGGTGTGCTTGTAATTTTAGTTTTAGGTGTCAGTGTTGGAGATAGGTTATATTCGCAAACTAACGCTTTGGTTGAAAATGTACAATCAGGAGGACAAAACGCAAATATGGAATGGCGTTCCAAGCGTGTTGGAGGCAATTCGTTAGCCAAGTATGCAGGTGCAGCAATCTTCGCTCCGCTTATTGTTTCAATCCCTTTCCCTACGTTCAATTCTGCTAATGCGAGCCAGCTCTTCCAAGTGCAATTATCCGGAGGCTTTTTTATCAAAAATGTGTTCTCCTTTTTCGTAATTTTAGTCATGCTGTTGATGTTTGCGAGTGGTGAATGGCGAAAACACGTATTTATATTGGCTTACACCGGAGCATATTTAGTCGTGTTAGTTTTTAGTAATTTTGCTCACTCCGGACGATTCCACATGCCAATATTCCCGATGTTGTTGCTTTTTGCAGCGTATGGTATTCAAATGGCAAAAGGCAATGCGAGAATTAAAAACGGATATCAGATAGTTTTAGTAGCCGAGATTTTAATATGTTTGGTATGGAATTGGTTTAAACTTAGAGGAAGGGGAATGGTATAATGAAAATTTTAATAGTTAGTAGGTATAAGTCTAAATACCCAAGTCGGCAAGCACCATTTGTTACGGAACAAGGTGAGGCCTTAAAGGCTGAAGGTTGCCAAATAGAGTTCTTTTTGTTGGAAGGTAATTATTTCCAACAATTTTTCAAATTGAGAAAAAAAATAAAGGATTTTAATCCTGACATCGTTCATGCTCATTATGGATTAACGGCAATCATTGCAGAATGTCAGTCTATTTGTCCGGTCGTAACCACATTTCATAATGGTGAAACGCATACATGGTATGTCAATTGGTTCAGTTCGCTTTTTTCTCTACGGGCAAAATACGTGATTTACGTTGCACCACACATTAGAGAAAAATTATATTTCAAGGCAAAACATTATTCTATCATTCCATGTGGAATTTCATTGGATGATTGTTTTTTGATGCCTCAAAATGAAGCACGCAGAGAGTTGGGGTGGAGTTTAGAAAAAAAATATATTCTATTTGGTGGCGCTTTTTATAATTTACGAAAAAATGCACCACTATTATTTGAGGCGGTTGAAAAACTTCATAGAAACGATATTGAAATTGTTGAGATGTGGAAACTTACACGACGTGAGTGTATGTTGATGATGAATGCTACTGACGTTTTTGCTTTACCAACAAAAAATGAAGGTTCTCCGCAAGCCCTAAAGGAAGCTATGGCATGCAATTGCCCGATTGTTGCTACAGATGTTTCGGATATTAAATATATGTTGGGAAATGTGCAAGGGCATTATGTATTAGAGAACAAAAGAGGAACACAAACCAATTGGGTTGGTGATGAACATTCTGCGGACGAATTAGCGGAGTTATTGACTAAAGCATTGTCTTTTGGTAGACGAACAGCAGGTAGGGAACAACTGATTAATATTAACTATACCAATGACTTGATTGCGAAAAAAATACTTGGCATATACAAGTCAATTGTTGATAGAAAATAGCGTAAGTATGGAATCAATAAAAACAAAATTGAAAAAAAACAAAATTTTAACATCGCTATATAAGTATTGTGTACAACTACGTTCCAAAGGTCGTTATTTATATTTAAAATGCTTTTCAGAAATAATAACAGAAGATGATCTTATTGCGCAATTTCCACAAATAGGATTACAACCAGGAGATGTTATCGTTGTAAATTCCTCTATGACAAAAATTGGGCTATTGGAAAATGGACCATCAACAATAGTTAATGCATTAAAACGTTACATTGGTCCTGAAGGATTGATTGCAATGCCGACTTATCCCCATAGAGGAATGTATGCTTATTTAGAGAGTGAACAAATGTTTGATGTACTAAATACGCCTTCACAAAATGGGGCAATAACAGAATGTTTTAGGAAAAGCGAAGGAACATTCCGTAGTGCTCACCCTACACATTCTATTGCTGTATGGGGCAAAAATGCAGAAAAAGTAGTAGAAGGACATGAGAAATGTAAAACACCATATGCACAAGGATCTCCATATGACAAATTGATATCAATGAATGCAAAAAATTTTTTGATTGGAGTCAATTTTGACCATATGATATTGTTTCGAGCTTTTGATGATTTAGGCGTGAATAATAAAATTGACACATATATTCCAAATAAGATATATAGTGCGAAGGTAAAAATGTCTGATGGATCAATTGTTGTGGTAGAAACTCTATGTCATGATCCTCAATTTTTTAGTATTGAACGGTGGAATATGAGATTATTCCCATATATGAAAGATTATATTACTTTTGGACATTTGGGCAATGCTGAAACATGGGTTTTAAATTCACAAGATATGTTTAGAATTCAAACTGAATGTGCTGAAAAAGATATATATCCCTTCTATCATTATCGCTTTAAACAAGAGTATGAGTAAATGTAATTTGATATTCACGCTTGATTATGAAATTCATGGAAATGGAGATGGAAATCCGATGGATTTAATGGTCGAACCAACATATCGTTTGATGAATTTGTTGGAAAAATATGGTCAAAAATTGACAATAATGGCTGATGTAGCTGAAATTTTATGTTTCCGTAGTTATAAAGAAACACAAGGGAATGACGATTATCATATTACTGATATAGAAAAACAATTGTGTGAAGCAATTGCGCGTGGGCATGATGTGCAACTACATATTCATTCTTCATACTTTAAAGCAAAATATAATGGTAGCACTTTTGATCAATGTATAGAAGAGTATAATATGGCGGCGTTGTCGTATGAGAGAATTGATGAAATGGTAACGGAATGTATTTCTTATCTCGAAAACTTACTAAAACCTATCAATCCGAAATATAAAGTTTGGCTTTTTAGAGCAGCAAATTGGAGCATGATGCCGACAGAAAACATATACAAGGTATTGGTTAAGCATGGTATTACGCATGATACGTCAGTTTATAAAGGAGGATGTCAAGGTGGTAATGTTTGTTACGATTATCGTAGTGCTCACGATAATTTATTCGCTTATCCCGCATCTGTTCATAATATAAATGATTATGACCCTAATGGTGAAATAGTGGAAATGCCAATCTATACAGAAATGCGGCCATTTTGGGACTTTATAAGTTTTATTAGACTCTTTAGAATGGTACGTGCAAAATTTCATCGGCATAAAAAAAATACTGCATCAACTTCATTATCATTATCGGAAAATGCCAATAAAAATGATAATCGAAAATTGTCGTTTAAAAGTTTTTTTCGTTTAAGTCCATTAAAAATGGATTTCAATCAAGTTAATAGTAGAGGATTAAAACGTATGATGATAAATATAATAAATCGTTGTAAGAAGGAAAATATAAATGAAGTAGATGTAATTCTAATAGGACACTCAAAAACGTTTGTTCCATATAATGAAAAGACATTAGAACCATTTTTAGAATGGTTAGCAATGACAGATTTAATGAGATCACTTGAATAAATACTAAATAAAGCATTTCGAGACTTGTAACTTATTGACTTTCAAATGTGGAATTTTGCTGAATGACTTTTAAAGAAAATTCCTATAAATTAAGTTTTTTAGCAATTTTGATAGAATGTTGTGGTACAATTTGATAAGGATTTTCTATTAATGCATGATTCCCAAAATAGGAATTGTAATTGTTCCAAAATAACTATGATTTAATGAAACATGGGGGTTTTTATTAACACTGGTAAAAAAGAATTTGAATCTGTGCGAGTTGATGAATACGTGGATAAGAGTATGCTTATTGCATACTTTAATAGCGTGTTGGGTTCATTGCAACGTAAGTTTCTATGTGAACTCGCGCCAGACGTTTCGGAAAATCAATAGCAGCCAAAATGCTATGCGCATATTATGACCATAGCGTTGACTCTCATGCGTTGTTTAATGACTTGAAGATATCTAAAGATCCATCTTATGAAAAACATATCAATAAATATCCTGTAATATATTTGGATGTGAGTGGTTTTACAGGTGATGCAAATATTGATAAACAGCGTATAGTTCAAGCCATAGACGAAGCATTACGAAAAGACTTGGCAGCCTGTTATCCTGATGTACATATAGATGAGTCAGATTCGTTGCCGATACGGATGCTAAAAGTAGCAGAATATTCGCAGAAACAATTCATCATGATTGTTGACGAGTGGGATGCCGTGTTGCGAGAGTTAGAGGACAATGATGTGAAACGCACTTATGTGGATTGGCTTCGAACAATGTTTAAAAACGGCTACACGAATAGAATATTTATCGGTGTGTATATGACCGGGATATTACCTATCAAGCAGTATAACACAGAGTCCGCACTAAATAACTTTGTAGAGTTCTCCATGGTGAGTCCTGGCATATTAGCAGGATACTTTGGCTTCACGAAGCAAGAGGTTCATGCATTGTGTTTGAAACATAAAATGGATGAGTCGCAAATCAAATTATGGTATGGCGGATACCAGATGGGCGATATAGATGAGATATATAATCCTTTTGCTGTTGTGCGTGCTATGGAGCAAGGGCGGATAATGAGTTATTGGACATCAACTGCTGCGTATGAGAGTCTCAAACGATATATCTCAATGAACTATGAAGGATTAAAAGATGCTGTTATTGAGTTGTTGGCAGGTGGCGAAGTGCATGTTGATGTGAATGATTTTGCAAACGATATTCATGAGGTGACAAACAAAAATGGAGTGTTAACACTGTTGATACATCTTGGATATCTGTCATATAATCAAGAACGGAAAGTCGTCAGAATACAGAATTTAGAAGTGCAACAGGAGTTTGAGCGGACTATACGTGATGAGAAATGGGGATATGTTGCGAGTATGTTGGAAGCATCTGAGCAGTTGTTGGCTGACACCATTGCAGGAAAAGCAGAGGCTGTAGCCACGGCAATAGACTATGCACATCAAAATAACACATCAATACTGCAATACAACGATGAAAATTCCTTGGCATGTCTACTCTCATTGGCATACGTGGCAGCAAGGAAAGATTATGTGATTGTTCGTGAAATGCCTACAGGAAAAGGATTTGCAGATATTGTGTTAGTTCCAAGGCTTAATGTTAATAAACCGGCTATCGTATTGGAACTGAAATTTGATAAATCTATGGATGCGGCTATTGAGCAAATATAAGTAAAACAATATGCAGAAGCACTAAAAGAATATACAGGAGCGGTAGTATTAGTAGGAATCAATTATGATAAATCGACAAAGCGGCATGAGTGTATAATCGAACAAGAAAAAATCAATCAGAAAAATACACAGAAAAATACTCAGAAAAGTACACAGAAAACACCTCAACGAATCCTTCAAATTATACAGAAAAATCCCGGTATAACGATTCAGCAGATGGCGGATGTTTTAGGTTTGACAAGTTGGGCTATAGCAAAGCAGATAAAGAAATTACAACTCCAAGGTGTTCTTTGTCGTATTGGACCTGATAAAGGAGGGCATTGGGAAATTATCGTTAGTAAGTAAACTAAACCTATATAAATATTTTAACAAATTGATAAATAATATAATTATGGAAATCAATGAATTTGTACAAAATTTTGCAGAACAATTTGATGATACTCCAATAGAGGAGTTTGCTGCACAAACGCATTTTCGCGATTTAGATGAATGGAGTAGTTTTTTGGCTCTTGCTATTATGGCGATGGTAAAAAGCGAGTATGACGTTGCTATTACCGCTGATGAAATGCGAAAGGCAAATACGATTCAAGAATTATATGAAACTGTGCAGAAACATCTCTGATGTTATGTGTTTAATGTCTTATGTATGAATTTTAATCCATTTACTATAGAAAACAAAACAATATTGGTTACGGGCGCAACATCCGGAATAGGACGTGCTACGGCTATCACATGTGCAAAGATGTGTGCTAAAGTTATTGCAATCGGCAGAAATCATGAACGTCTTGAGAGCTTGATGCATGAACTTGAAGGCACAGGGCATCTATGTTTGAAAGTTGATTTAACAAATGATGAACAGGTAAAATTATTTTTGGAAAGTATTCCTATAATAGACGGTGTTGCTTGTTGTGCCGGTGTTGCTGATATGAACCCATTTGCTTTTATTTCTCAAGAAGAAATTGAGTCAGTGTTCCGTATAAATTGTATTGCACCTATAATGCTTATAAATCAATTGCTGAAAGTTAAAAAGTTAGGAAATGGCAGCTCAATTGTATTTGTAAGTTCTGTAGATGGATCAAAAATAGTTCATGCAGGAAACACAATATATTCCGGTTCGAAAAGTGCTTTAGTCGGTATGGCGAGAAACATGGCGATAGATTTAGCAGGAAAGAAAATACGTGTGAATTGTGTGCTTCCCGGAACAACTGATACTCCGATGATTCATATCGGAAGTGCTACAGACGAATCTTTGGCTGAAGTAGCAAAACAATTTCCATTAAAACGTTTTGCCAAGCCTGAAGAAATTGCAAATGCAATAATCTATTTATTGGGTGATGCGAGTAGTTTCGTGACCGGAACTGAATTAGTCGTTGATGGAGGATATTCAATAGTGTAATAGTTATGGCTTTATTAAAATTTTCAAATATAGGAATCAGTGCAATATCAGCATGTGTGCCTTCTAAAATAGAATATAATCGTGATTTGGGTTATATGATGTCAGAAGAAGAAATTGAAAAGGCTATTAATAATATCGGCATAGAAGAGCGAAGAATTGCAGAAAATTATGTGTGCGCGTCAGATTTATGCGAACAAGCTACATTGCAATTATTTGCAGATAATAGCATAGACCCTAAAAGTATAGATGCGCTTATTTTTGTGTCGCAAACTTCAGATTATCATCAACCTGCAACGGCAGCAATATTGCAACATCGACTTGGGTTAAGTAAAGATACTATTGCTTTTGATATCAATTTAGCCTGTTCAGGTTATGTCTATGGATTATCAACGGCATACGCCTATATGCAGAATGAATGTATCAATAGAGTGCTACTTCTTGTTGGCGAAACAATGAGTAAAATCGTATCGCATTACGACAAAGTAAATACACCGCTTTTTGGCGATGCCGGCACGGCAACTCTGATAGAGAAGGGTGAGCCTTTTGGGCAATCAATATTTAGTTTGCATACCGATGGGAAAGGTGCAGAAGTCATGATGATACCTGATGGTGGATTCCGAAATCCTGCAACACAAGAAAGTTTTTTTGAAGAAGTAGATGCCAATGGCGACAAACGCACGAGATTACAGTTTCGCATGGATGGTATGGCAGTTTTTAATTTTGGAATGAGCGAAGAACCGCGTGATGTAAAAAATCTTGTTGCAGCAGCAGGATTAGAAGTAAATGATATTGACCTCCTCATTTATCATCAAGCCAACAAGTTTATGACAGATTTCTTCACAAAATGGCTTAAATATGATAAGAGTAAAACGCCATATAGTATTCGTAAATTTGGTAATACAAGTTCTGCTTCTATTCCCTTGACTATTGTTACAGAATTATATGATAAGTACCCTGAACGAAAAAAAATCGTACTATCAGGTTTTGGAGCCGGTTTGAGTTGGGGCAGTGTATTGCTTGACCTTAGTGAATGTAGAATATCAAAACTTGTAGAATATAACTAATGACATACGTTTTCAGAAATAATACCATTGAACGTTTTTTCTGCGGAGAATATACCTTTTCTGGTTACGACGACTATACTGCAGTCCCTCAGGCAGATGATTATTTATGGTGGTATCAAGTACCTCTAAAATTTGATTCAACTTTAATAGCAGAAGAAATTGATTCGTATGCTGAAAAATTGTCTTGGGTGTCAGAACAAATTTCAAACAAACAATTGATAGTATTGACGATGGTCAATTTCTATAATGCAATACAATGTGTTCAAAACGACTGGCATCTGCAAAATGCAATAGAACGTTTCAATCGTGTAGCAAGAGAGTTGTCTTTACAAAAACATACAATAAAAGTAATTGATTTTGAGGATTTTATTCAGAGAGTATATCACGGTGAATGGAAAGAATTAGTCGGAACACCGATAATAGATTGGAAATTCTTTTTCTTATCGCAAATGCCAATAAATCCTCGTTGGAGTAGTGCCTTTCAACAATGGTTTAACGAGAAAAAAAATGCTATTGCTCTAAAGCGAAAAAAATGCCTTGTTCTTGATTTGGATAATACATTGTGGCATGGCATTTTGGGTGAAGACGGTTTATATGGAATAAAAATGAGTGGTGATTATCCTGGTAAAGCGTTTCACTATTGGCAAGAAGGCTTAAAACAACTCTCAAAAGATGGTGTAATTTTGGCGATATGCAGTAAGAATAATACCACAGATGTGGATAAGGTCTGGGAAACATATCAAGATATGCCTCTGAAAAAACAAGATTTTGTTGCTGTGCGAATAAATTGGCAGGACAAAGCAACTAATTTAATGGAAATAGCGGAGGAATTAAATATAGGGCTTGATAGTATAGTCTTTGTAGATGATAACCCTTCAGAGCGAGAGCTAATTCGTCAGCAATTGCCAATGGTTACAGTTCCTGATTTTCCAAATCAACCTTATGAGTTACCGAATTTTTATAAAAAACTTGTAAACGACTACTTCCTTGTTTATTCGTTAACTAATGAAGATCGTAATAAAACTGAACAATATCGTCAGAATGCGCAGAGAGTACAGGAAAAAAAGAAGTTTAATAATTTGGACGATTTTTTGAAGTCTCTACAAATGAATTTGAGTATTGATTTGATGAATGAGTCAACTCTTTCAAGAGTTGCACAGATGACCCAAAAAACTAATCAATTCAACCTGACAACAAAGCGTTATACTGAAGATGATATTCGTAAATTGATCGATGAAAAAGCAAAAATATGGACTTTATCTGTTTCCGACCGCTTCGGTGATTATGGTATTTCAGGTTTGCTGATAACATTGGAAAACAAAGAAAGTATTGATATTGACACATTATTGTTGAGTTGTAGAATATTAGGTAAAGGAATTGAACAAGCATTTGTTAAAACGATATTTAATTATTTCTATAAATTAGGGGTAAAGAATATAATCGGAACGTATATTCGTACCGAAAAAAATGCACAAGTTGATGATTTTTATGATAGTTTGGGCTTTAAAGTCGAACGAAGCAATATAGATGAAAAACACTATTCTATGTATATGTCGCAAAAGTATACAATTTCAGATATTTATAACATAACTATTAACTAATGACAGAGTCTGATATAAATAAATGGAATCCTGAAGGTTCGCCATTAAGAGAACTGCAAAAGAATTTACTATCAATTCTACTGCAGTTTGATTTGTTCTGTCAAGAACATGAAATTAAGTATTCTTTGGCTTATGGAACTTTATTGGGGGCGATACGTCATCATAATTTTATTCCTTGGGATGACGATATCGATGTTATAATGACACGTGAGGAGTTTTCTAAATTAGAAAGACTATTAACCAATACCGAAGGTTATTTAAATGAAAAGTTATACGTGCGTTATAATTTAAAACCTGAATTAGTCATTGATAAAATAGGAATAGTTGATATTTTTATCGTTGACTATATTCCTAAACACAAATTTACTCATTTGATAAAGAAAACTCTATTACAATTTTTCCAACTATTATATAGATCAAGATTATACTATAACTATTGGAAACAAGGAGGGCATCCTCATTTCAAAATATGGTTGATACTATTACCTATTGCCTTGTGTAAATCACAAGAATATTGGCAAGAGGTGTGGAGAAAATTAGTAATGTGGAAAATTCCTGCATACAATCATACATCATGCGTATATACGGCACCTGTTAGTTATATGTCAATGCTTTTCCCTACGGTAATTTTTGATAATTATAGTGATGCGGAATTTGAGGAACATAGATACCAAATCATACAAGATTACGATGTATTCTTAAAAATATGTTATGGTGACTATATGAAATTACCTAAAAAAATACATAATCATCGAAGAGTTTAAGCAGTATGGAAGAAAAAGTCTTAGAAATATTAAAACGTGTATTTAATGACCTGTCATTAGATGCATCTTGTTCGCAAGCAACTTGTAAAACATGGGATTCAATGAACCAATTGAATCTTGTGGTTGAGTTAGAAATGGAATTTGGCGTTTCTCTTGAACCTGAAGAAATTGCCCGAATGACTAATTATATGGAAGTCGTTCAAATCCTGAAAAGTAAATTATAATCGATATGGCAGATAATGATTGTAGCAAGTGGGGCGTTGCTGAACCGCGTAAAATTCCTTATGGTCATCCATCTCGTAGTATTGGTGGCATGTTCCGCAAGATAAAAAATACCATTTTAAGCCATTGGGCGTATGTGTGTCCATTGAATAGTTGGCGCATACAGTTCCACCGTTGGCGCGGGTGTCATATCGGAAAAGGTGTGTACATCGGTAGATATTGTTTTTTGGACAATATGTATCCCGAATATATTTACATATATGATGGGGCAAGTATCAATGCTGAATCTATGATATTGACACATTTTAATCCATTTGAGGTTTGGAAAAATGTTTTTTCCGCTGAAGTAAAACCTGTTGTCATTGGCGAAAATGCAATTGTGGCGGTTCGTTGTACAATTATGCCAGGAGTAAAAATCGGGAAATATGCTGTGGTTTCGTCCGGTTGCACGTTGGAACATGATGTCCCTGAATACAATATGGTGCAGATAACAAATAAAATCAAAAGTATTAATTTGCAAGCCATTGTTTAATGAATATTCTAATTCAATTATCTCATCCGGCGCATTTCCATTTGTACAAGATTGTTGCTAAAAACATGATTGATGATGGTAATAATGTGTTTATCATTATAAAAACAAAAGATATATTAGAAGATTTGTTAAAAGAAGCGAACCTTCCATATTATAATATTCTTCATCATGCCCACCGTAAAACAAAATTTGGTGTTTTATGGGATATGCTGGTTCGTGAATGGAGAATAATGAGATTTTGTAGAAAAAATGATATCGATTTACTAACCGGATCTACTCCTGAAGTCGCACATGTGAGTTGGTTGCTACGTAAAAAATCTATCAATACAGGTGAAGACGATTTGGCAGTTGTCCCTGCATTTAGCAAAATAGCAGGCTCATTTGTGCAATGTTTTATTTCGCCTATCGTATGCGATAGTGGCAAAATAGAAATCAAATCAGTTCATTATCCATCATATCATGAATTAGCCTACCTGTATCCCAATCATTTTACTCCTGAAAAAAATGTGGTTGATAATTATGGAATAGATACCTCAAAACCCTATTTTATACTTCGTTTCGCACAACTTAATGCACACCACGATGTTGGTATTAACGGTATTAACACGCAAATTGCGCAACGGTTAGTAGATATTCTATCGCCACATGGACAGATATATATAACTTCTGAACGACCACTCGAACCGCAGTTTGAACAATACCGCATACATATTAATCCTCTTGATATGCACCATGTGATGGCCTTTGCGTCGCTCTATATTGGTGATAGCCAGACCATGGCGGCTGAAGCAGGGGTCTTAGGTGTACCATTTGTCAGATTTAATGATTTTGTCGGCAGAATAGGTTATTTACGTGAATTGGAAGATGTTTATCAATTAGGGTATGGTATTCATGCTACACCGCTGCCTGATGATAGTCCTATTCGCAAGGCAGATGGTAGTGTACAGCCAAGTGGAGTTGATGCTTTATATGCTACTATTGAAAAGATACTAAAACTCACACCTGAACAACGACATGCAATCTATGATGCTCGACGTCAAAAAATGTTGTCAGAAAAAATAGATTGCGCTAAATTCCTGACGTGGTTTATTGAAAATTATCCGAAATCGGTTGCTGAAACAAAAGGAAAACAAGCTGACGATGAGTTTTGGAATAAATTTAAGTAACGTTATCGAATTTTGATTTTTGAGTCTGAACTCTAAATACAGCATAATGTTTGAGTGTAGATACCATAAATGGCTTATATTTTGGAGTGCTGATACAAAATATGGCGTAAATTTTGGAATGGTAGTCCCGAAAATGACGTAAATTTTGGAGTGCAGATCCTGAAGACAATATGTATACAATAGAATTGGCAGATGGTATAACTGCTATTCATGCCGCTTATTTTTGGGGATAAAGACCACTATTCATGTATAACGTAAATATTTTATTCTTAGGAGAATATCAAAATTTAATAAATATATGAGCGAAAAAAAATAGTCTATGTCGGGATGAGTGCCGACATAATACACCCGGGACATCTGAATATTATTCATGAGGCTGCCAAACTCGGCAGTGTAGTTGTCGGTGTGTTGACTGATGCAGCAATTGCAAGTTACAAACGCTTGCCGTATCTGAACTATGAGCAGCGTAGTATTATTGTGAGCAATCTGAAAGGCGTGGATAAAGTTATTCCGCAAAACACTTTGGATTATATTCCTAATCTTGAGATTGTACGACCTGATTTTGTCGTTCACGGTGATGATTGGAAAGAAGGTGTGCAAAAACAGACCCGTCAGCGTGTTATTGATTGTTTGGCTCAGTGGGGCGGAAAAGTAATTGATATCCCATATACCAAAGGCATATCATCAACTCAACTCAATGAACGTCTGAAGGAAATCGGAACAACACCGGAAATACGTCAGAAACGCTTGCGCAGATTATTGTCTGCCAAACCGCTGATTCGTATTCTTGAAAGTCATTGTGGTCTGACAGGACTTATATGTGAAAACACTTTTGTGATGTGTAACGGCATGAAAAAAGAGTTTGACGGCATGTGGTCAAGTTCTCTGACTGACTCTACGAGTAAGGGAAAGCCTGATATTGAAGCCGTTGATCTCACAACGCGTCTGCATGACCTGAACGACACACTTGAGTGTACTACCAAACCGATAATCTTCGATGGTGATACCGGTGGTAAAATAGAGCATTTTTGTTTTACGGTTCGTACGTTGGAACGTTTGGGTATCTCGGCAGTTATTATCGAAGATAAGATAGGGCTGAAAAAAAATTCGCTTTTTGGTACCGACGCTATCCAACAGCAAGATTCGATAGAGCATTTCTGCGAGAAAATTCATGCCGGCAAAGAGGCGCAAATAGCCGAAGACTTCATGATTATAGCACGAATAGAAAGTCTGATAGCCGGCAAGTCTGTTGATGATGCTTTGCAAAGAGCAAGAGCCTATGTTGGAGCTGGAGCTGATGGCATAATGATACATAGCAAACAAAAGACAGGTGAAGATATTAAACAGTTCTGTATGGCATTTCGAAAAGAGTTTCCATCTGTTCCTATCGTTGCTGTACCTACGACCTACAAGCATATCACCGAAGACGAATTGCAGAGTTGGGGAGTAAATATAGTTATTTATGCCAACCACATGTTGCGCAGTGCATATCCGGCAATGGTTTCTACTGCTAAATTGATATTAGAAAACGGTCGTGCAGAAGAGGCTGACCAATTATGTATGCCGATAAAGGAAATTTTGGAACTAATACCTGGAACGAAATGATTAACCCATCTGAATTTATAAAATATCTGAATAGTGTTGACATCAATTTCTTCTGTGGTGTCCCGGATTCCCTGCTCAAGAGTTTTTGTGCCATATTGACAGACACAAAGACTAAAAGCGAACATATCATTACTGCTAACGAAGGCTCTGCCATAGGGCTTGCAGCCGGTTATCATTTAGCGACAGGGAAAACAGCATTGGTATATATGCAAAATTCCGGTCAAGGAAATACGGTAAACCCACTATTGTCGCTTGTTGATAAGAAAGTATATAATATACCGATTCTTCTCCTTATCGGTTGGCGTGGTGAACCGGGAGTAAAAGATGAGCCGCAACATATATCGCAAGGTGAATTGACTATTCCTTTACTTGAAACTATGGGAATCAAGTATGCCGTATTTGATGAAACATGGCAACAGCAAGTAAGTATAGCGGTTGACTACATGCGAGCAAAAAAGGAAGTGTATGCCTTGATTGTCAGAAAGAATCTCTTTGATGACTACAAACAGCAAACCTTAGAGAAAGACCTGTCTAATTTCAATCGTGAGCAGGCAATATCGCAAGTGGCAGCATCAATGGATACCGAAGATGTTGTTATTTCTACAACGGGTATGATTTCTCGAGAGTTGTTTGAGTTTCGCGAACATAACTGTCAGTCGCATGAAAAAGATTTCCTGACTGTCGGTTCTATGGGGCATGCGTCGCAAATAGCGTTAGGTGTGGCACTTCAGCAACCATATCGCAGAGTGTGGTGCTTTGATGGCGATGGTGCTTTGTTGATGCACCTTGGCGGTATGGCACTTATCGGAAATTTGAAACCGACTAACTATGTGCATGTAGTATATAATAATTCTGCACATGATTCAGTAGGTGGTCAGCCAACTGTTGCAGGTGATATAGACATATTGCAAATCGCCAAAGCCGTTGGCTATCAATATGTGGCAAGAGTCGATAATGAGCAAGACTTAAAAGCAGAAATCCAAAAAATTAAGGCGATGAATGTATTAACTTTGTTGGAAATACGAGTAAAAAAAGGTGCTCGCAAAGATTTAGGTCGTCCGACAACAACGCCGATAGAAAATAAAAACGCTTTCATGCGAAATCTGTTAGATATATAATGAACCATACTTCATACATAGGCATTGATGCCTTCAATCATTTTCCTGACTTATTGCGCAAACATGATGTACATGATGTGTTTCTTGTGCATGGCAATAGGTCTTATTCAGAGTCAGGTGCAGAGAGTCTGATTAATCAAGTATTCGTTGAAGCACAATGCAGTATAATTCATTTTACAGCCTTTAGTCCTAATCCGAAACAAGAAGAAGCTGATGCCGGAGTTGAATTACTTAGTCTGCATAGTTGTCAGATGATTGTGACTATAGGTGGCGGTAGTGCAATGGATACTGCTAAATTGATTAGGTACCTGTATTTTCTTAAAAAACAAATTTTAATACCTCTTGTTGCTATTCCAACAACGGCTGGAACAGGAGCTGAAGCAACTCAGTTTGCTGTGGTGTATAGAGATAGCATCAAACAAAGTGTTGATAATGAGTATATATTGCCCGACTATGCCTTTGTGCTACCGCAGTTGACGTATAAGAATAATGCTTATCTGACAGCATGTACAGGTTTTGATGCTTTTGCACAAGCCGTTGAAGCCTATTGGAACGTCAATGCAAGTGAAGAATCAGACCAATATGCCATAAAAGCGATAGAACGTATAAGTCAATCACTTGTAAAATGTGTTAATGCCCATGATAATATAGTTCGTGAACAGATGTCTGAAGGTGCATATTGGGCAGGTCGTGCCATAAATATCACCCGTACAACGGCACCGCATGCTTTTTCGTATGCTTTTACGTCTAAATGTGGCTATCCTCATGGGCATGCAGTTGCAATTACGTTTCCTTTCTTTGCAGCACTCAATGGTTTGGAATATGCCAATGTGCAGATTAAGGATTCTATTAACCGACAACATTATGCGTCTAAACTTCAAAATCTGAAACGCTTATTAGGATTTGAAGGTCAACTATCTGAATATTTTGAAAAGATAATCAAAGACATTCACTTGGAATATAATGGTTGCGGTAATGAGAATCTTAAAAATCTGTTGTCTGAAGTCAATCAGCAGAGACTTAAAAATAATCCGATTGAGATGAATTCTCAACACTACGAAATGTTGGAATATTATATACAGAACTATAAGTAAATTGAAAGATATGACTAATATGTTAAAAGAACCTTATTCTCTTTATCGCAACGAACGTTATTTAGAGAATGAAGGGCATGTAAATCAGGAAGATGCCAAATATTTGCTAACCACTTTGTCAAATGTTTTTGAACAAAATGGTATTCAATTGATGTTGGCATACGGTACGTTACTTGGCGCAATTCGTGAGCATAATTTTATTGCGCACGATACCGAATAGATGTTATGATTTTTGCCAAAGATAGAGATAAAGCCCTCTCTCTCCAAGAAGAATTGAAAAAATATGGTATAGAATTGTGGTGTTATGTTCTGCCATGGATTTTTACGTTCAAATATAAAACTGTTACCTGCGATGTTGATGTTCTATATGAAGCAAATAAACCTTGGAACAAACAATTCTATCTTTTGTTGGAAAAGTATATTCCTAAATCATATTTTCAAAGAGTAGAGAAAATAGATTTCTTAGGTCAGAAGTTCTATGCTCCTGCTAATCCTGAAAGTCTCTTGGAATATCACTATGGCAAGAAGTGGCGCATACCAAGTAGCCGTCATGCTCGTATAGAGTCCTATATCTTCTTTTGAAGGTATTTCCATAGGTTCATTCAGAAAATCATCAGGCACATAAAGCGCAAATTCTCAAAGCAGTAAATTACCTACTGCATATATAATTATGGATTTCGGTTGTGTCTAAAAGTTGGCAAAAAAGTGAGATTTAGACACGAGTGAAGTTTAGTCGATTGTGTCTAAAAGTGGGTAAAAAAGTAAGATTTAGACACGAATGAAGTTTGGTAGGTTGCGTCTAAAAGCGGGTGAAAAAGTGAGATTTAGACACGAATGAAGTTTGGTAGGTTGTGTCTAAAAGTTGGTAAAAAGTGAGATTTAGACACAAGTGAAGTTCTTTCGGTTGTGTCTAAAAGTGGGTAAAAAAGTGAGATTTAGACACAATCTATTTGGCTGTTTGAAAAAAATGTTGTAACTTTGTGGCGTGCTTTTTAATGAGTCTATGGCTGAAATTATAGGAAGACGAGGTGTGCAATACAGGTTGGAGAAATTATATAAATCCAATCAGTCTGAACTTGTCGTTGTTTATGGTCGTAGGCGAGTTGGTAAGACGCATCTCATTAGGTCATATTTTGAAGGTCGTTTTGCTCTGTATCTGACCGGCATGTATCAAGCAACGCAAGAACGGCAGTTAGAGCAGTTCGCTGCAACTTTAAGCGAATGTCAAAAAACTAAGGTCAGTACACCTCAAACATGGATAGAGGCATTTTCTATGCTGAAGTCCTACTTGCTCAAGTCAAGAGTAAAACGCAAAGTTGTCTTTATTGATGAAATTCCATGGCTTGACACGCCTAATTCAGGTTTCTTGTCCGCTTTTGAGGCTTTTTGGAATGGATGGGGTGCAGGCAGAAAAGATTTACTGCTTATTGTTTGCGGTTCAGCGACAACATGGATTACCAACAAATTTTTAGCCAATAAAGGTGGCTTGTTCAATCGCGCCACGGCTCAGATATATCTCGAACCATTTACTCTTGCAGAAACCGAACAGTTCTTGCGCAGTAAGGGTATCAATTGGAGTAGGTATGATATCACTGAATGTTATATGATAATGGGTGGAATTCCGTATTATCTGCAACAAATAGATGAAAACAAAACTTATTCACAAAATATAGACGAGATTTTTTTCAATCGAAACGGGAAACTCAAAGATGAATTTCAACATTTATATCGTACTCTATTCAGTAACTCCGAATACTATATCCGTATAGTTGAATTGTTGGCAACCAAGAATATCGGTCTGACTCGTGAAGAACTAATACGTCTTGGAGGCTTCCAGAATAATGGTTATCTCACAGATGCACTCAAAAATTTAGAAACATCGAATTTTATTCGTGCCTATAACTATTACGGCAAGAAAAAAAAGAACATAACTTATCAGTTGTGTGATTTCTATACGATGTTTTATTTCCGATTTATCAAACAGCAATACGGTCGTGATGAGCATTTCTGGACTCATTCGATAGATTTGCCCAAACGTCGTGCGTGGGCAGGTTATATGTTTGAGCAGGTGTGCTATTGGCATATACCACAGATTAAACAAGCATTAGGAATTAGTGGAATACTGAGTGAACAATCGTCATGGTATGAACATAAAGCCGATGATGCAATCACTGATAGAGGAGCGCAGATAGACATGATTATTGCAAGAAGGGATAGGGTAATAAGTCTGTGTGAAATGAAGTTTTCAATAAGCCAATTTGTTATTGACAATGAGTACGAAATGTCGCTTCGCAATAAAATTGCATCCTTTAGACCTTATACACTAAAGTCCAATGCTTTGCAGATAGTGATGATAACTTCGTTTGGTGTGAAGCAAAACGCACATAGCGGAATCGTTCAGTCGGAAGTCTTAATGGGTGATTTGTTTAAAGAGATATGAGATATGAGATGAGAGATATGAGAAGTGAGATATGAGATATGAGAAAGACTAACCAATTTTAAGAATAAATGCATATAACACTTATAGCAGGAGCAAGACCCAATTTTATGAAGGTGGCTCCAATAATTAAAGCAATAAAAAAAGCAGAGCAAGAGGGTAGTGATATTCATTATAGTCTTGTACATACAGGTCAACACTATGATAAGAATATGTCTGACACCTTTTTTGAGGAACTTGGTATTCCTGCTCCTGATATCAATCTTGGTTGCGGTGGTGGAACACAAGCCGAACAGACGGCTGCAATAATGGTTGCTTTTGAGCGTTATCTGATTGATAACCCTGCGGATTTGGTTATGGTTGTAGGCGATGTAACAAGCACGATGGCTTGTTCTATAGTGGCTAAAAAACTTAATACCAAAGTTGCTCATATAGAAGCCGGTATTCGCTCTTGGGACTTGACTATGCCTGAAGAAATCAACCGTATGGTGACGGATTCTCTTGCTGATTATTTCTTTACAACAAGTGAGGTTGCAAATAAAAACCTCTTGCGTTTGGGCGGCGTTTTTGCCGAAGATTATAAAAGCGAGAAGGTCAGGTTCGGACATGACCGTTGTCCGCAAAAAATCTATTATGTAGGCAATGTGATGATTGACACATTACTTGCCAATATGTCACGCTTCCGCAAGCCAGAGGTGTATGATACTTTGCATTTGGAAGAAAAACGTTATATCGTAATGACTATGCACCGTCCGGCTAATGTGGACGAAGAAACGCACCTGCGTTTGCTTATGGAACAAATTCTAACCAATGTGCAGGGCGAGCCTGTTGTCTTTCCTATCCACCCACGTACTGCCAAGATTTTCTATGGGCTATGGGGCGATGAAAACAATATCAAACGACTATTTCCAAATCTGCATATCGTTGAACCAATGGGTTATTTGGAGTTCAACTATATGGTGGAGCATGCACGTGCTGTAGTTACTGATTCAGGTGGTATTACTGAAGAAACGACAGTTATGGGTATTCCGTGTATCACGTTGCGCGACAATACCGAGCGACCTGAAACTTGCACTATCGGAACCAATGAACTAATCGGAACCAATCCTGATAATATCAAACCGGCGTTAGACAATCTCTATGCCGGACAATGGAAAAAAGGCGAGATTCCGCCATTATGGGATGGTCATACGGCAGAAAGAATAGTTGACATCTTAATAGCAGAAAGTCAAAAGTCTAACATCTAACATAAAAAAATATATAAAATGAAGAATTTTGCACTTATAGGTGCTGCGGGCTATATAGCCCCACGTCATATCAAAGCCATCAAAGATACAGGCAATAATCTGCTTGTTGCATACGACAAATTTGATAGTGTCGGACGTTTAGATAGCAGTTTCCCAAATTGTTCGTTCTATACCGAGAATGAGCAATTCGACCGCTATTGTTCAAAGCAAATGCGGACGGATAATCCCATTGATTGGGTCTCTATCTGCACTCCTAATTATACTCACGACGCTTTTATACGTTATGGCTTGCGTTTGGGGTGTGATGTTATTTGCGAAAAACCGTTAGTACTCAATCCGTATAATATTGACAACCTCGTGGAATTAGAAAAAGAAACAGGTCATAAGGCTTATAATATTCTGCAACTTCGTTTGCATGACTCTATTGTTGCGTTGAAAGAAAAAGTTGACAAAGGTCCGAAGGACAAAATTTATGATGTTGACCTGACGTATATCACCTCACGCGGCTATTGGTACTACACTTCTTGGAAAGGCGATGTACGTAAAAGTGGCGGTATTGCAACTAATATAGGTGTACATTTCTACGATATGTTGCAATGGATTTTCGGTAGTGTACGTCAAAATATAGTTCATGTAATGAATTTCGATCGTGTTGCAGGTTATTTGGAGTTTGATAGAGCACGTGTGCGCTATTTCTTGAGTATCAATTCCGAATGTCTGCCTCCTAATGCTGTCGAAGGGGAAAAACGCACTTACCGAACACTGAGTATTGATGGCGATGAATTTGAGTTCAGTCAGGGTTTTACGGAACTCCACACTAAGAGTTATGAGGAAATACTTGCAGGTCGAGGTTTCCGTATCAGTGAGGCTCGTCCGTGCATTGAAATCGTTAGTCAGATACGCAATTCTCACCCAATAGGACTCAAAGGTGATTACCATCCGTTGGCTAAACTGCCACTTGCTCCGCATCCTTTCGGATGGGATGACCATAGATAATGTAGTTAGAAGTTAGTAGTTGGTAGTATCTGCTGAACATATTGATTTGAAGCAGTGGAATGACTTGTTACATCAGTCATCCACTGCTTCGTGGTTTCAATCGCCGCAGGCTTATCAGTTCTATCAATCGGTTGCTGATGAATTAGAGCCTTTCTGTTTAGGTCAAATTGTCAATGGTCATCTTAAGGCGGTCTGTGTTGGCTATATTGTAGGTAATTTCTTTTCCGCTCGTGCAATCATTCAGGGAGGATTACTCTTGGCTGACGATATAGAAAATAATGCGCTTGAGGAATTTCTTAATACTATCGTTAATTCGTTGAAAAATAAGGCTATATACATAGAACTCCGTAACCTTAACGATTACTCAAGTTATAAGTCAGTTTTTCAGCAATGCGGATTTGATTATCGTCAGCATCTCAATTACGTTCAATCAACTTCAACGATAAAGCAAGATATTGATCGTAACAGACGGCGTAATATCTTGAAATCAGAACTTAATGGTCTGCAGATTGAATATGAAAAGTCTAAAATATCATTAACTGATAAGTATGAATTTTACGATATTCTACTTTCATTATATCGCAAAGAGTTAAAACTTCCATTATTCAGTCGTTCCTTTTTTCTCAAGTTGATTGATTTGTCGGATGCACATTTTTTCATAACCCGATATAATGGGACTATTGTCGGAGGCGAGTTGTGTGTTGGATTAGATGGCAGAACGCTATATGATTGGTATGGCTGCGGTGATAACACTTTGCGTAGCGTACACCCTTCTGAATATATTACATTCAAAGCAATCGTGTGGGCTAATACCAATGGCTTTTCGCATTTTGACTTTATGGGAGCCGGTACGCCTGAGCAACCTTATGGAGTGCGTGATTTTAAAGCACGTTTTGGTGGACAATTAGTTGAATATGGGCGTTTTATTTATGTCTGCTCTCCTTTACGTTACCAAGTAGGTCGTATAGGAGTGAAAATGCTCCGGTTATTTGGAAAATAGAAATAAAAAAGGCTGAGTCAATAGCGATTCAGCCTTTTTTATTAGTTTTGACATTGGGGTTATTTCACCACTTTTGCAGCAAGTAGTTTGTTGCGAATATTGATGTATATTGTGGTGTCGGGCTTTGCAAACTCTGTTTTCACATATCCCATGCCCATGCCAACTTTTGTAGTCGGAAGCATCATGCCGGATGTTACATTGCCAATCTGATTACCTTCGGCATCGCATATCTCGTAGCCATGGCGCGGAATGCCACGCTCTTGAAGTTCAAAGCGTACAAGACGACGGCTCACGCCTTCTTGCTTTTGTTTCCATAGCAAATCGCGGTCAATAAAGTCTTTACCATCAACGAATTTAGTTATCCAACCAAGTCCGGCTTCTATTGGCGATGTCGTATCGTCGATGTCATTACCATAGAGACAAAAACCTTTTTCCAATCGCAAACTATCGCGGGCACCAAGACCGATGGGTTGTAAACCATATTCTTTACCTACCTCAAAAAGTGCATCCCATATCTGACGACCTTTTTCAGGTGGAAAATAGAGTTCAAAACCGCCGGCACCGGTATAACCTGTATTGCTGATAATCACAGGCTGAACGCCTGCAAATGACCATTCGCGGAAAGCGTAATATGGAATTGAACGCAAATCTAAATCGGTCAGTTTCTGCAACATCTCAGTGGCTTTCGGACCCTGGACGGCAAGTTGTGCCATTTGGTCAGACACGTTTGTTAATGCCACGTCAAAATGATTATTAGCGTTTATCCATGCCCAATCTTTATCTATATTGGCAGCATTAACTACAAGCAGATATTTTGTTGTGGAGTATTTGTAGATAATCAAGTCATCAACTATGCCACCTTTGCCATTTGGCATGCATGTGTATTGTGCCTTACCAGCCTCTAATTTGCTCACGTCATTAGTCGTAATGTGCTGCAATAGTTGCAAGGCTTCTGGACCTTTTGCCCAAAATTCCCCCATGTGGCTTACATCGAACACTCCCACACCATTGCGCACGCATTTATGCTCTTCAATGATAGAGGTGTATTCAATAGGCATATTATAGCCTGCAAACTCATGCATCTTGGCACCAAGTGCTATATGAATGTCTGTAAAAGGTGTTGTTTTCATGCTAATTGAGCGATTTTAATGATTACTTGCATTGCTTTTTCCATACTCTGGATAGGAACGTACTCAAAGCGACCATGGAAATTATGACCACCTGCAAAAATGTTCGGACAAGGCAAACCTTCAAAACTCAGGCGTGCACCATCTGTTCCACCACGTATGGGTGATACAATAGGAGTAACACCAACTTCCTGCATGGCTTGCTTGGCAAGATCGACTACATACATTACCGGCTCAATCTTTTCGCGCATATTGTAATATTGGTCGCGTATCTCAATTTCTGCCGTTCCTTCGCCAAACTCAGCATTGACCTTATTTACAAGGTGTTGCATCTCTTTTTTGCGACTCTCAAACGACTGATGGTCAAAATCACGAATGATATATGTCAGTATGGTCTTTTCAACATCGCCTTGCATGCTTGTAAGGTGATAAAAACCTTCATAACCTTGTGTGTGTTCAGGTGTCTGCCAGCGCGGAATCATTACGGCTAATTGGAACGCTATACGCATCGAATTGCGCATCTTATGATATGCCGTACCCGGATGTTCGTTGACTCCATGTATGGTTATCTTGGCTGCAGCGGCATTGAAATTCTCAAATTCCAATTCTCCAATGCGTCCACCATCCATAGTATATGCAAAGTCGGCTCCAAATTTCTTAACATCAAAATGGTCGGCTCCTTGACCTATTTCCTCATCAGGCGTAAAACCAATGCGTATCTTACCATGCTTTATTTCCGGATGAGAGAGTAGGTGCTCAACTGCCGAAATAATCTCTGCTATACCGGCCTTGTCGTCGGCTCCTAAGAGCGTTGTTCCGTCAGTAACTATTATGTCTTGTCCTTTATATTGCTGTATTTCAGGGTATTTGGTGGTGTCTAACCAAATTTGTTTTTCCTCATTGAGCAATATGTTGTTGCCATCATAGTTCTTTACTATACGTGGCTTGATATGCTTACCGGATGCGTCTGGCGATGTGTCCATGTGGGCTATGAAGCCGATAGTAGGTTTAGACTCATCTGTATTGGCCGGCAAGGTTGCCATCAAATAACCATTGTCGTCTAAACTTACATCTTCCAACCCCAATTCCACAAGTTCTTCTGCCAATGCTTTGGCGAAAACCATCTGACCCGGAGTTGATGGATTCATACCTGTATTCTCGTCAGATGTTGTATGAAAACTAACGTAATGCAGGAAACGATCTGTTATATTCATAAGATTTATTTACCAAAAAGACTTAATATGCTTGATACCGAGTTGGTTATGTTGCTAACTTCATTTGCAGTAGCAGCAACGGTCGAGGCTGTATTACTTGTGCGTGTCGAACTGCTTGTGGTCGAACTTGTTGCACCTTTGCCACCACCAAGGGCGTTGGCAAGTGAATTAACAGTCTCTGAATTAGAGGTTTGATTATTGGTCTGTGAGGCTGTAAGCAGGCTTGCAAGAGAATTGGTATTGATATTCGACATTGTTGAAGCGAGGGCTGAAGTTACTGTGTTTGAATTACTTTGAGTAACTAAACCCATTGAACCAAGTACTAAACCTGTGCCGAATGATTTTTTGTACGTTGCGTCTGATGATTTCAGACTCTGGCAACTATTAACTAATTGCGCTACACTGATTAGTGTGGTGAGATTGGTCAAATCAATTTTTCCATTTTGGCGGTAGGTTGCATAAAGCGAGTTGAGTGCTGCACCTGCCGTTGAACCTGCATTTGAGGCTGTCGTGTTGGCATTCACTACGCTCGCTACATCAAGAAGATTGACATTTGATGTGCGATTTTGAGTTGTTGAAGTTCCTTGAAGAGCACCGCAAGCGGTAAATGATAGAGCGGCAAATAATACTGCCGCAAGTTTAATTGTTTTCATTGTTATTTGTATATTTAAAAATTGTTCTCTTGTCGAATTTTTAGTTTAAATTTTTCGCATGCAAAATTAAGCATTTTTTTCTAAATAAAAAACATTATTTTGCTAAAGTTTTCTACCTCCCCTTTTTTCCCATCTGAAATAATATAACTTTCTCCAACTCATGTGGAAAATTTTGTTTCTGGCAGAAAATTTACAAGATAATACAATAAAAATTGCGGTCGCTTTTTTTTGTTTGCAGAATTATGAGTAACTTTGCAAACGAAATTAAAAACCTAATATGGTATAATAGAATTGTTGACAAAGAAATGTTAGCAATTAAAAGATGATTTAATGCGGAAATATAATCTATTGTTATGTTTTTTAACGTATTCTGTATTGTGCTTAGGGCAGAATTTCCAGACATACGTTGATGCTTTTTGTGGACATAAGTCCATGCAAAGTGCTAATATATCTATTTTGTTTCGCGATTTGTCGGATGATAGTACTATTGCATCGTATCGTCCTAACGCTGCCGTTCCAACTGCCTCGACGATTAAAGTCTTGACCACAGCAACTGCATTGGAGAGTTTAGGTCCGGACTTTTGTTTTCAAACCTTTTTGGAAACAGACGGCACTATTGATAATGGCGTCCTGCATGGTAATCTCTATATTCGTGGAACAGGCGATCCAACTTTAGGTAGCGAGCAAGTAGGAAACGCCGATTTCTTACCTTCGTGGGTAAAGGCAATCAAAGATGCAGGAATCAAAAGAATTGCTGGTCGAATAATAGCCGACGCAAGTTTTTATGACCCTGCTGAAGCCATACCATACGGGTGGGTTCACGAAGATATCGGTAATTTTTATAGCGGTGGCGTTTATCCTTTGTGTTTTAAGGATAATGTAATGACAATATTCCTTAATTCAGGTTCGGTTGGAACAAAGGCTCAAATACTTAGTACTGAACCATATATACCTGATATTGAGTTTGAAAACTATTTTGTTTGCGGAACAGGTCGCGACTGGTTAGTTAGCGGCGAACCCTATAGTAATCATAGGGTACTATCAGGTTGTATAGTCCCAAACAAAGGGCGTTGGAGTGTTAAGGCTGCCATACCTAATCCTCCATTATTATTAGCGCAAAATCTTAATGCGGCTTTGTTCGCAAGTGGAGTGAAAATTGATAGTTCTGCCATTTATGTAAAGGTGTCTCAACACTCTGACCGACATTTGATTTATACTTACACGTCACCAGCGTTAAGCGAAATCTTGCGCGAAACCAATCAGCAAAGCAATAATATGTATGCTGAGCAGATTTTCCGTTATCTCGGCAGTGCTATCAAGACCCCTGTGCTGATTAGCGACTGTGTGGACTTTGAAAAAAACTTTTGGAAAAATAGATTTATCGACCTCTATTCTGCATATATTTACGATGGTAGCGGACTTTCACCTCAAGACGTGTTGAGTGGCAAAATGCTGGTTGATATATTAACCTATATGGCTAAATATAGCGCCAACAAGGATGTATGGTTCTCAACCCTTCCGATAAGCGGACAAAGTGGTACATTGAAAGGTTTTTTGGCAGGAACACCTTTGGAAGGTCGTGTAATTGCCAAAAGTGGGACGACAAGCAGGGTCAAAGCCTATGCCGGATATATCAATGCACCAAACGGACATACCTATGTCTTTGCTGTTATGGTCAACAATGCAAGCGTTAAATCGCGTGTGGTGCAACGCGAGATTGCCAAAATGATTGAAGATATGTTTTGTCATGTACAAGCAACTAATTGATACCATCCCGAGTACCAACACTTTGTTGGCTGATATGCTTGCCAATGGTAGGGTAGAGCATGATTTATTTACTATCTATACCTACAATCAAACTGCAGGACGCGGGCAAGCAGGCAACTCATGGGAGAGTGAACCTAATAAAAATCTGACTTTCAGTACATTATTCCAACTCAATAATGTTGCTGTTGAAAATCAATTTGTTTTGTGCCAATTAGTGCCATTAGCAATCAAAAATGTACTGAACGAGATTATTTGCATACATGATGGCGCACTTCCTAAGGTTGTAGTTAAATGGCCTAATGATATTTATTGGTGCGATAAAAAACTTGGTGGCATACTTATTGAACACAGCATAATTGATGGTCGAATAGCCTATTCCATTGCAGGAGTAGGACTTAACATCAATCAACGTGTCTTCCGTAGTAATGCACCTAATCCCGTTTCTTTGGCGCAGATTATAGGTCAAGACTCTGATTTGGAATATGTGCTTGATACCATATTGTCGGAATTTAGCAGATTAAAGCCAATGCTTCAACAACCCGAAAATTTAAAGGCATTGTATATGAATGATTTATATCGATCAGACGGATTCTATACCTACAATGCCGGTGGAGAATTATTTGAAGCATGTATCACTGATGTTGCTTTCAACGGACTGCTCACATTAACGTTGAGGTCTGGCGAAAAACGTCAATATGCTTTTAAGCAAGTTAGTTATGTCATATAAAAATATACCAATGATGAATAAAAATCAAATCATACCATTTGTTTTACTAATAGTATGTCTTTTCACAAGTTGTAAGTGGATTGAACGTCGAAGGATGGGCAATATAGTGGCGCAAGTAGGAGATAAAGTGTTGTATGAAAGTGAGGTAAGCCGTTTTGTTCCTGTCGGAACATCGCCTGAAGACAGCCTTCGTATTGTCAATCAGTATATCTATCAATGGTCAACCAAACAACTGCTCTACAAACGTGCTGTTCAAAACAGCGATTATAAAGATGAGTTCGAAGCCATGGTTGACGATTATCGTCGCCAGTTGTACGTTCATGAATATGAGCAAAACCTCTTGCAAAGAAGGCAGACCGATTCAATAACCGATGCTACTCTAATGGAATATTTTGAGGCTCATCACGAGTTATTCCGTCTCAAAGATAATTATGTCAAGGGCATGTTTGTTATCATGCCGCGTGAAAGCAAAGATGTCAATGTCCTGATCAGTCTTTTACGTAATCCGACTGATGAGAATATGCCTGAAATAGAGTCTTATCTGTATGAAAAATCGTTGGGCTATAGTCTATTCACCGACCATTGGCAGGCTTTCAGCGAATTGAAAGTCCATTTGCCGCTTAAGACTACCGATGATAGTGAGTGGCTACGGCAAAATTCATTTGTTACTCTTGAAGATACGACTAAAACTTACGTACTGCGTATTGTTGATAGAATCTACACCGGCGATGAAATGCCATTCGAAATTGCCAAGCCTGTGGTAAAAGATGTTATCGAAAATGGTCAGCGTATAAGCACTCTGAAAGCCATAGAGCAAGAGTTATATAACGATGGTATTCGTCGTGGTGATATATTTTTGCGCGACACTCGTTCGCTTGAAGAACAGATTGCAGCACTGCCTAAACCGCAAGAGGTGAAAGAATCTACGCCTTCACAAGAAGTAACTAAACCGGTACAAGAAAATGTGATAATAGAGCAAAAAAACGAACAATCAAACAGTACACCGACAGCAGGTAATCATCAAAAAAATGATAGTGCATCTACTGAAACCAATAAAGAAGAAACGGTTGCTGAACCGACAGAGCAAGTAGCCGAGTCCGAACAAAAAGTCGAACCTGCACCTGCACCTACTCCAACGCAAACGCCGACACCTGCACCTGCTCCGCAAAAAGAACCTGAACCTGCTAAAGACGAAAAACCACAACAACAGCCAACATTTGACTTTAACGTATTTGACTAAATTATGAAACGTAATATTTTTATTTTAGGTCTTTCCTTATTCTCTTTATCTCTCCTTGCGCAAGACAACGTGATTGACGAGGTCGTCTGGGTTGTTGGCGACGAGGCTATATTAAGGTCGGAGATAGAAGAAGAGCGTATGCGTGCGCAATATGAAGGACAGCCTATTGCTGGCGATCCATATTGTGTCATACCAGAGCAAATTGCTGTTCAGAAACTATATCTTCACCAAGCCGATTTAGACAGTATCTATGCCAACGAAAGTTCGGTCAGTTATCAGGTTGACTATCGTTTGAATTATATGGAATCTCAGATTGGTTCGCGCGAAAAAATGGAAGAGTATTTTCGCAAACCAATGTCGGAGATACGTGAAGAGATGGAAACATCGGTGCGTAATATGATGATTATGCAGCAGATGCAACAAAAACTGGTGGAACATATCAAGGGGACACCTGCCGAGATACGTCGTTATTATAACTCATTGCCGCAAGATTCTCTGCCTGTCATACCGGCGCAAGTCGAAGTCCAAATTATCACCCTTGAACCACAAGTGCCTGCTGAAGAGGTTAATAGAATTAAAAATCGTCTGCGTGAATTTACTGAACGTGTCAATTCCGGCAATGCCGAATTTTCAATGCTCGCACGCCTCTATTCTGAAGATACCGAGAGTGCCAAGCGTGGAGGTGAATTAGGCTTTATGGGTAAGGGACAGTTGGTAACTCCATTTGCCGATGTCCTTTTTAGCATGACTACCCCGGGACGTGTCTCTCGAATTGTTGAGACTGAATATGGTTATCATATTATTCAGTTGATAGAGCGTAAAGGAGAACGTGCTAACTGCCGACACATATTACTCCGTCCGCGTGTTTCCACTGCCGATAAGGAAGCATCTATATTGAAGTTAGACTCAATCGTAACGCAAATCAAGGAAGGTCAGATGTCGTTTGAAGAGGCAGTGGCTCGATTTTCTCAAGATAAAAATACTGCTATGAATGGCGGTGTGATGAATAACGAACAAGCCGGTTCGACCAAATTTGAATATCAGCAGTTGCCTGCCGAAATAGCCAAACATATTTATGGTATGCAAGTTGGCGATATATCACAACCATTTGTAATGATGGACGAGGCGAAAAACAAGGAAATCATAGCCATTGTTAAACTAAAAAATAAAACAGATGTTCATAAGGCTAATATGACTGACGATTATCAGATAATCAAAGAAATGTTTGAGGCTCGTGAGTCAGAACGCTTTTTAGACAATTGGATAGCCAAAAAACAAAAAGATACCTATATCCGTATCGACCCGCAATGGAGTGGGTGCGATTTTCGTTATCCGGGATGGATTAAATAATCATTTATCAATGTGGTGAATATTTGACACAGGTGTTTCAGATGAGAATGTTAAGACAGATATTATGTATTATAGCAACTTTATGTTGCTCGTTTGTCTATTCTCAGCTTTCTAAACCCGATCAGTCAATCGACCCCAAAGCCACACTTATCTATTTGGAGCATTGCAATACCTTGTCATACAACGAACAGCAATATCCCGGCGCACAGTTACTGACAGGTGATGTCTTGTTCCGACATGATAGCGCACTGATGTATTGCGACTCTGCTTATTTCTATGAGAGTGCTAACTCTCTCAACGCTTTCGGAAATATAAGGTTTGAACAAGGTGATACACTTTTTGGTTATGGCGATGTGCTATATTATGATGGAAATATCAAGTTAGCCCGTCTGCGTCATAATGTGCGATTAGTCCATTTCAATACCATCTTGACTACCGACTCTCTTAATTACGATCGTGTGGCAGATATGGCGTATTATTTCAATGGAGGCAATATCAACGATAGTCTGAACACATTAACCTCTGTATGGGGACAATATGAGCCACCTACCAATCAAGCCACCTTCAAAGATTCAGTCTATCTTACCAATCCTAATTTTACACTCGAAAGCGATACGCTGCAATATAATACCAATACACATATTGCACAGATTGTAAGCCCCACGACTATTATCTATCAAGAGCAGACTACAATCAAATCTGATTTAGGTTGGTATAATACCGAAAATGAGCAGTCAACATTGCTCAATATGTCAAGAGTCGAACATTCTGACGGCAGGCAACTGACCGGCGATAGCATATTGTACGACAAGCGAATCGGTGTTGGAAGGGTATTCAATAATATGGAACTCACCGACACTGTCAATATGCTTACTTTATATGGCAATTATGGCGAGTATTATGAGCATGACCAGCACGGATTTGCTACCGATTCGGCTTTAGCCATCGACCGAAGCGACTCTATTTGGCTCTATGTTCATGCCGATACGCTTTTTACCGAGCCTGAGAAATTTACTATCCGCACACTTATTCCAAAAGATAGTATATTGGTTGACTCTGTAATGATTGCGCAAAAACCTGATACTCTGATTTCCGACACTTCATTCCAACGAATGAGAGGATATCGAAATGTGCGGGTTTATAGAGATGATATGCAGGCATTATGCGACTCAATGTCATATACAGCCAAAGACTCATTGCTCAAATTTTATTACAATCCTATAGCGTGGAGCGATTCAAGTCAGTTGTCGGCAGATAGTATAAGAGCACAATTAGCCAATGGTGAGGTTGACCATGTGCATTGCTATGGTTCGGCTATGGCTATTCAACAAGAGGAAAATGAGTTTTTCAATCAGTTGTCAGGCAAGGAAATACTTGCGTGGGTGCGCAATGGCGAATTGCGGCAGATTGATGTCAATGGCAATGCCGAAACAGTCTTTTTTCCACGCGAAGATCAGCCCGATACCACCAAACAAGGCGACATTGCAGGAGTTAATAAGACCCAAAGCAGTTATGTCAAGATTTTTCTTAATAATCAGAAGATTGAAAGAGTATTGTTCACAACTGCTACTACCGGTACTATGTATCCGCTCGACGAGTTGACAGTTGAGCAGACTCATCTTGGTGGATTTTTTGTGGCGTCTAATGAGCGTCCCATAAATCCGGATGATGTGTTCCGCAAAGTAGAGGCAACCGAACGTCCGACTGCCAAGCCTGCAAGTGCCACGGACAATAGCGAAAATAGTTCGCCTCAACAATCAGCCAAGTCCGATAAATCAAACAAACCCGATAATAAATCTCAACGTCAAAGTTCTTCATTTAGTTCTGGCAAATTGAAGAGTGCTTTGTAATTAAAATAGTATGAACATGAAACGTCTGTTGTTAATATCATCAATAGTTGTTAGTACTTTATTTGTCAATGCTGAAGTAAAGCAGCAATTCGGTATTCAAGTCGGTACAGAAGGCAATTTGGTCCGACAAAACTCATTGTCTGATACTGCCGTAAGTTTAGTCCATAATCTCAATGGACCATCTATAGGTCTGGCATACGAAGTTGATATGTACAAAGGCTTGAGCCTCTATATGGCTGCTAATTATTCGTTCAGCACACAGGTCAAGAAAACCGACCCCGGTATGCTAAATAATTACCAAACCGGTACTCTGACCAAATATCATGCTATCGGTATTCCAATTCAATTGCAATATCGATTTCTGCTTGCACAAAACACATGGATTTCGGTCTTTGCCGGCTCATTATTTCAGGTAGGATTAAGTATGCAGCAAATCCAAACAACTGAAAATCCAATTAACGGACTGCCTACCTATAAAGTGAATAACGGAAGATATCAATACCTATACGACTACTATAAAATATCTGACGTATCGGAACTCAATATATTCTCTGATGCCGACAACGATCATCGTCACGACCACAATCGTTTCAACACTATGCTCGGCATAGGTTTAGAATTCCAATTTTATCAGTTCTATGTTCGTGGCGGTTATAACTGGGGATTGTCTAATCTGTATTATGATCGAACTTTCACTAATCTATCAGACAACTCAAAGGAGTGGATGCGTCGTCAACGTCAAGATGAATGGTCGGTTCATATAGGTTGGTATTTCGCTTATACCAAATAAGCAACGTAAATATATATGATTAGTCCGCAAGCCATAGAGAGAGTTAAGGATGTTGCCAATATTGAGGATGTTGTGCGTTCTTATGGAGTCAATTTGCGTCGTCGAGGTGCAAGTTGGTGGGCTAATTGTCCTTTCCCTGGGCATGAAGAGAAGACTCCTTCGTTTTGCGTAACGCCCTCTAAAGGTATTTGCAAATGTTTTGGTTGTAGCAGAGGTGGTGATGCAGTTTCCTTTGTTCGCATAATGGAAAATGTCAATTATGTGGACGCTGTCAAGATACTTGCAAAGCACTATAATATAGAGATTGAGGAGCGTGCTCAAACCGACGAGGAACGTAGGCAGCAAGAGAAGCGCGAAACATTGTTTGCTATCAATGAGTTTGCCGACAATTGGTTTCAGCAGCAGATGTGGGAAACGCCAGAAGGGCAAAATATAGCGTGGCGATATTTCCACGACCGAGGCATACGTGAGGACGTGGCACGAAAGTATCATCTCGGCTATTCGCCTAATATGTCGAAAGCCTTTTTTAATGCAGCCACCAAAGCAGGTTATAGTCCGCAACTATTGGAAGAACTCGGACTGTGCAAGAAAAGTGAGAATACACCAGGCTCGTACTATGATTTTTTCCGAGGGCGAGTCATGTTTCCTATCCATACCGCTGCCGGTCGTGTTATTGCTTTTGGAGGACGTATATTGGAAAAACGCGATGATGTAGGCAAGTATTTCAATTCAAAGGAGTCCGATGAGTTCTATATCAAATCGCGTGAATTATATGGTCTTTTCCAAGCGCGTGGCGAGATAAGCAAAAAAGATCATTGCTACTTGTGCGAGGGCTATATGGACGTCATTGCCATGCACCAGTATGGGTTGCAAGATGTTGTAGCGTCGTGCGGAACATCGCTCACTGAACAGCAAGCCAAACGCATTGCCCGTCTGACCCAAAATGTTACAATCTTATACGATGGCGATAAGGCAGGAATAAAAGCGGCAATACGTGCTATCGATTTGCTACTGCCACAGAATGTAAAAATCAATGTTTTGGTTCTACCTGACGATGATGACCCCGACTCATTTGCACGTAAACATACTACAGAGGAGTATATCTCATATATTGAAGGCAATCAGACCGATTGGATCGATTATCTGATTCAATATGCCTATGCTGACACGCGTAACGACATCAATAAGCGAACCGACACTGTCGGACAGTTAGTGAAAAAGTTAGCACTTATTCCTAACGAGATTTACCGTGATATATGCGCTCGCACCGTTGCCGATAAGGTTAGTTTCTCTATTGATATTATCAATAAGCAGGTTGATAGTCAACGAAATGAAAACTATCGTAATGCCCAACTCCAACAAATTCGCTCTATTGCTGGTAGCCCGACCGAACAAACCGAAACTACTACTGCACCATCTGATAATAATACATCCGGTGTTCAGTATTCAACCAATCAACTCATACGACAAAATCAGAAGCACGAAGGCGTCGCTTTAGACGACTATGCCAAAAATATCTTGCAATATCTCCTGCGTTACGGACGCGACAAACTATGTGCCGATACTCCTGAAGAAATTCGCGTTTGTGATTATATCAAAGCGTGCCTTGACCAAGACAATATAGAATTTACTAATCCGTTCTTACAGCAAATCTATGATGAATATATTGCAACTTGCGACAATGACAATTTCGATGTCGAATCAGAATTTATAACTCATCCGAATCCTGAAATACAAGGCTTGGCTTATCAGTTGCTCTACGATGAATATCAGTTAAGCCGCATTTTCGAAGTCGAAGATGTTACCCTGCCTCTAACTACCGGCAAAAATGCTATTCAAGAAGAGCAGCAGGTAGTAAAACGCATGCCATCCGATGCTGATAACCTTAACGAATTGGTGCCTAAAGTAGTGTATGAGTATAAATGTAAACTGCTTGAAATAAAAATAAACGATCTCAAACAACAATTAAAAGACGCTCAAGAAGCAAATAATCAGGAATTGCAAATGCACCTGGTTGGGCAAATTTCGGAGTATAAGATGATACATAGTCAAATTTCACAATTTATAAAAAAAACCATCTAAAATTCGCTTACTATGCTTTTCAATTCTATAGTATATGGACCTATACATAGTCGCCGTTTAGGGCTTTCGTTAGGTGTCAATCTGATGCCCACTGATTTGAAAGTATGTACATTTGATTGCATCTATTGTGAATGTGGTGCCAATCAAGATTTACGAGGCAGAATAGTTAAAATGCCATCATGTCAAGATGTCAAAACAGAATTAGAGCATAAGTTACGTTCAATGCAGACAGAGAGTCTGACTCCCGATGTGATTACTTTTTCCGGTAATGGTGAACCTACTATGCACAAAGAGTTTGAGAGCATTATCGACGATACGATTGAATTACGAAATACTTATTGTCCGACGGCTAAAATCAGTGTGTTGTCAAATTCAACCCAACTGTTCCGCCCCGACGTTAGACGCGCGCTTATGCGTATTGACAATCGTATTCTTAAATTAGATTCTGCCCTCACACCGACAATGCGTCTTATCGACCGACCGGTAAGCAAACAACTGACAGTCGAACAGATTGTTGACTATCTGAAAATGTTTGATGGTGATTTTACCTTGCAGACATGTTTCTTGCGAGGTATGGTTGAAACTGATGATGAAAAAATAGTAATGGTCGATAATTCAACACCGGTCGAAGTGGAAGCATGGCTTCAATTATTGCCTCATATTCGCCCTAAAGATATCATGATATATGTCATCGACCGTGCCACACCTGTCAAGTCATTGGAAAAAATCAGTCCCGACAAGATGGAGTCAATCGCACAATCAGCCCGTTCAATGGGTTTTCATGTATCCGTCTCGGCTTAGTTGATATTTTTTTAATCCAACCTATTTATACAGCAGGTTCACGTAAGACAAGCAGCATGAGTTCGTAATTATTCTTTAATTCCTCATGTTTAATCATGCTATAGATTGCAATAGCAAGCGACCCCACAAAATCTAATATCAAGTCGGTCATAGTATCTCTGAGAGCCGCATGTCCTGCAAGGGCAACATCATCAGGTCCGAAAATACTTCCCGTCGTAGTAGCCATAAATTGTTGAGTATTAGTCCCCATAATGCTATCATACGTGTATTCGATAATCTCCCACATCGCTCCCATGGCGACTGAAAAACAGATCAGGAAAAGAGCCAAAAAATACTTGTTGAGATAAACGTATTTGCTATTGCGAGCCATAATCAAGTGTATCAACCAAAGTGCTATATATGAGAGCAATACGCCGGAAAATGTGTGAAGCACAGAATCCCACCACGTAAACCGACCATATAAGTCTAACCCATCGCCGAGCACTAAAGCACCGAAAGCAAAAACTGCTATCAATACTGACAGCGATATCGGAACAGTTATCTGAAAACGTTTGAGCAAAAATGGCGCAGCCAAAACTAAAATCATGGCAATATATTGCATCGCGCGAAACGATATCTCGTCCCAATTCTGATGTTCAATCGCTGATAGATACACTATATCAAAAATTCCGAGTCCGATAGTTAACCACAAAAGAATGGTGGTAGCACGTCTCATTTTGGTCAGATGCGCTTTAATCGTTTCTTTAGTAATTTCTCTTGACATTTTTTTTTAATTTGATGTTAGTTATTTGTTGTGTTTATTATGCAGTTGTGCTAAATACTCTTGTTCCGGTTGTCCTGGTGTGGGTATCTTTCTTACCTTATCCATTACACCAAGTGTCGCATAATCCATTATTGACGAATAGCCAGATCGACTAATAATAGTCTTTGCATGAAGCATCCATTGTGCCATTTGTTCATCTGTAGGGTAGGGTGGAATACCATTGACAACCATTAATCCATCTTGTTCATAATTAGCGTATATCCATTTTTCAAAAATCGAACGTTGAGGTTCTAATCCACTTATGATAGCAAGAGTGGTTATGTTGTTAGTAGTTGGTACTATCTCGTTATATTGTTGAAAACGTGATAATGGTCCTATATATCTGATATTTCGTGGTACGTTTTGTGGGTGCGATAATATGCCTGCTAATGACGGAAAATCTGGATAATCAGGTACCCAACATTCGTCATATCGTTCAATAATATGCTGGTGCCACCGTTGCGCAATCTGTTCTGCCCATCGCAGCCCTGCAGGTAAAGCGATATGCAATTGATGGGTTATATATATGGCATAATAACTACGTTTGCGATTGACAAAATTGAACCTATTGTCAGAAATAATCATGTCAAAATGTTCGTCTGCTTGCAGCCGTTGTATCGCTTTCGCATCATTGTGTAGCCAACACAAAAAGTGTGGCAACTGTCTGAACAGTGTCCACACATGTGTTTGAGTTTCGGAGTAATGAAGTTGAAGTGATGGTAATCTGACTGACCTTAAATTAGGGAAGTAGTCAGAAAGATATTTGAATGACAAACCATCTCCGCCAATAACCACTTCATGCCCTTGTTGCATGAAGTGGTTGATGATTGGAACGCATCGCGTTGCGTGTCCTAATCCCCAATTCAGTGGCGCTACTAATATCTTCATTGCGATTGCAAAAATACAACTTTTTTTTGAAATCGCTACAAGGTGAGTTAAATTTGTTGTTTCAAGGCTTGGAGTTGCAGAATAGTAACATTAGTTTGACCATTGCGGATATACTGAACTTGAATAGTATCTCCGGGTCGGTGTCTGCCAACAGTCTCTTGTAATTCAGCCGTACTGCTTATCGACCTGCCATCAATAGCAATAATCACATCGCCAATTTGCAATCCTGCCTTGGCTGCTGCACTACCTTGAATAACATTGCCTACATATACACCTTGCATGGTGGTCAGGTTCAAAGTTTTCTTCATCTCGTCCGTAATATCAGCAATCTGTATGCCCATCAGACCACGTTGTACTGTACCATACATTTTCAAGTCGCTCACTACCTTGTTGACAATAGTTATTGGTACTGCAAATGAATATCCTGTGTATGAGCCAGTCTGCGAAGCAATGGCAGTATTGATACCTACTAATTTGCCACGAGTATTGACTAATGCACCACCACTATTGCCGGGATTGACTGCCGCATCGGTCTGAATAAAAGACTCAATCTTCATGTCGGAATCAATGATGTTGATATTGCGAGCCTTAGCACTTACAATACCGGCTGTAACTGTACTTGTCAGATTAAACGGATTACCAACAGCCAGTACCCATTCACCAACACGCAAACTGTCAGAATTACCAAATTCCATCCAAGGCAGATTAGTCTCCTCTATTTTCAACAAAGCAATGTCTGTATTTGGGTCGGTGCCAACAAGTGAAGCAGAGTAGGTGCGTTTATCGTTCAGCACCACTTGTATGTCGCGTGCCTTGGCTATTACGTGATTATTGGTTACTATATAGCCGTCCTGCGAAATAATTACGCCCGAACCACTTGCCTGCTGATAACGAGGCTCTTGCTGAAGCGGACGACCAAAGAAAAATTCCAAAAATGGGTCGGCACTCTGCTGACGTATGTTGTAGGTCGTCTTGACGTGAACAACAGCATTAACGGTCTTTTCGGCGGCATGTGTAAAATCAAAGTTGCCGGAAACAGAACTAACAGAAGGTGTTATAGGAGCAGCGGATGAACTGGTCATATTGCCGCTATATTGAACTAATTGAGATGATGTTGTTGCCGACGATGATTTGCGATTGACAAAATAGGTAGTGCCAACGCTCACACCGGCTGCCAAAAGAATAATGGCTAAAAATTTCAATACGTTTTTCATATCGTGCTATAATTATTTTTGTGTTTGTTTTGCATAAAGTGTGCCAAAAACAAACATGTCAGAATGTTTTTTTGAATTTTATCATAATGTCAGATGCAAATTATCTCAACGTCTATTGTATCACTCACTAAACTTTTTCATCAAAAAAATAAATAAATTTGGCTAATATGAAAAAAAACATTAACTTTGCAGCCGCAAATGATAAATAGTGCTATTTCCCATGTTTAATAATGCAGAAATCGTCTAATTTATCGTTGTTTCCTAACTTTGAAAACATTAAACACGTTGGTTTGGTAGCTCAGCTGGATAGAGCAACAGCCTTCTAAGCTGTGGGTCGCGGGTTCGAATCCCGCCCGGATCACTAAGGAAATAAAAATACGATGTGAGCAAAGTTTGCACGATGTAACTTATTGTAAATCACGATGTAGGGAAAGTTAAGAAACGATGTTTTCTTGACTTTTCCTATATTTATATCAGTAGGAAAAGTCATTTTTTTATTACTCGGTTAATAGGTCAAGTCCGATTTATACCCAATTAGACCCCTATTAGTACCCAATTAGTTAATCTAAAAACCGTGCAATTTCCGTGCAACAAAATTATGGCTAAACTTACATTGTACCTCGACCAACGAAAAGCTGACAAAAACGGGTGCTTTTCAATTAAGTTCCACATCTCTAATGGGACATCTACAACCACAATCTCAACAGGTATAACAACTATACCAAAGTATTTCAAAGGCGACCCGACACAAGTTGTCTTACGTTCCGCTCCTTGTGCCTCTCAAACCAATGCAACGATATACGAACTCTATTGCAAGTATCTCGACACAATCCTTGACCTCGAAAGAGAAAACAAACTCGATGGAATAACCGCTGCCAAGATACGACAAATAGCAGAGGGGAAAGGCAAGAGTCAAGCCAAGTCTTTCACTCGTCAGATGAACACTATTAAGGAGCAGTATCGAAATAAAGGGACGCAAGGCATTTGCGAATACGCAAGCAGGCTGATACACGAATTTCTCAATAAGTCAGACATTGCTTTTGAAGAAATCAATTATCGCTCTCTTTGCGCTTTTGATAGATGGATGGAAGATAAAGGAATACGCACCAACACTCGCTCTATCATTATGCGACAAATACGCAGGGTATTTAATAAAGCCATAGATGATGAGGTGATAGACCAATCAATGTATCCATTTCGCAAATTCAAAATCAAGCAGGCTGACAAAGAAAAAGAATATATGCCACTCGATAAGTTCCGCTCTCTGATGAACACAGATTTAACCGGTGGTATGGCAATGGCACGTGATTTCTTCTTGCTCTCGTTTTATTTCTGCGGTATTAACCCGATAGACCTCTTTTATATGAAGAAGCCGCAGGACGGAATAATAACCTTTGTGCGCACCAAGATAGCGCATAGCGAACCCAAGCCGATACACCTCAAAGTACAGCCCCAAGCACAAGAAATAATAGATAGGTACGCAGGAGAAAATTATATGCTCAACTTTGCAGAGCATTATTCCGACTACAAGACTTTTCAGAGTTTCATCAATAAACGTCTGCGTAAGGTAGGTGCTGAACTGCAATTTGATAGGTGCTACTATTATCTCGCTCGTTATTCGTGGGCTACATACGCAGATAAGATAGGCATCTCGGAACGTATCATCGGCAAGGCATTAGGGCATACCGGCACATCGCTTGCAGATAAGCGATACATATCTTTTGATTGGTCAAAGGTGGACATAGCAAATGAGCAAGTGATAGAATATGTATTCAACGGAATGGGTTAAGTGTACAGTAAATCTGCACACAAAAAAAAACAAACCTCGCATCACTGCGAGGCTTGCCTCAACTTAAATATAATACCATGAAAAACATATAAAGTAATTGACTTTCGCCCTCACGGGTTACTTATGATATATAGCTGTTTATTATGCTTTGGAATTGCTCAAACGACCTGCATACGGCACATTGATAGCCTGCGTCTTTGAGTTTTATCATCATCTCGGTCTGCTCCTCTCTCACCACTCCTTTCTTGCCTGCTTTCATTTCGATAAACAAGCCGTGATAGCCTTTTCTCGGTAAGGCTACACAAAGGTCTGGAATACCCTTTTGCATACCCTCAGCCACAAGTTTTCGCCCTTGCTTATAGCCGCAAAACGCACCATTGGGGATTGCAAAGACAATCAGCTTGGGGTATTGCAATCTTGCCCATTGTACGCAAGCAGTTTGCAGGCTATGCTCTCGTTGTATCGGTGCTTTCCGTTGCTTTGCCGGTTGTTGCTCGCCATTTAATATGCTCAATGCTTCATCCACACTCATAATTCAAATCTGCTTTTCTTTGGGTACTTTTGTTTTAACCACTCACCTACAAAATCATCCCACGCTTTATCATCTATGGAAAATGATTCGCTATCGCCTATCTGTTTATAGAAATCAGCCTCGTTTTTTACACTTTCCAACTTAATATCCTTACGAACTATTGTCTTTGGCTTTAAGAGTTTGACAATCGCATTACCCATTATCACATCGAAAGGTGCGCCATAAGTCCCATTAAACACATCTGCCGTAATCTTTGGCATATTCTTCAAGATAGACACATTGACATGGTGTAAACAATGACCACCACCATAATCTTCCATAGGGTAATTATACCTGCGTAAAAGAGCCTTTGTTTCTTCAAGGATATACCAGATATTCGTCCCTCGCAGATAATTTGCCACTCCCACATATAAGCCATTCTTGTGATAATATGGGTAGTTGTCAAGGTCTTGCTCTTTGATATGAAATATATCATCAGACGAAAGCAGAAACTCATTTGGCAGGTCGGAATGGTCAATGGCATAAAGTATCTTTGCCCAGATATTTTTGCATTTGCGGTTGTATCTATCTTTGAAAGGGATATAAGTTACCTGCTCCTTGTTAAGCCAATCGGGACACTCCCCAACGAGATATACTCTGCCTAAACTACCGCCACAACAGTACTCAAGACTGCGTAATGAATACCGCAATTCTTCATTATTGTGCTTACTTCCGCTGCCTAATATGTATAATATATCCATAGTCTAAAACTTTATTTTAGCGTATAATTTGATTACCCACGCTGCTATCTTTCCCCAATTCTTCCATACGAGTAATGCAAGTGCGATGATGATCACTATGAGCAGAGTCCAAAAGCCACGTGTACAGTTTCTATAATAGTCGGGTATATACCTCACAGGCACTTCAACACGTTCTTTGTTCTCCTCATAATACGCAATACGCTCTCGCAGTCCTCGTATCACCACCTCGAAACTATCTTCCTTGCAGTCTATCGTCAAGAGCAGAGGTTCGTTCTGTTTCGGTAATGGTGAGTATTTCTGACTTCCCGAATTAGTGTTTTTCTTTGCGTTTAGAGCGTTCGTAAGTTCCGCTTGAACTTTCCTCAACTGCAACTCCAATCGCAGGCGTTTGCCCTGTTCTGTAGCCAAATCATCCAAATAGACGTTACCCATACTATCGCAGCGAAACAACAGCGCAGCGGTCGCACTATCACCTGCAACCGTGTGTGCGCTGTCGTAACGCTCCGAGATAAGGGAACTACTGTCCGTATGCTCTTGATTAACCAATGGCTTTGTGCTTTTGCACCCTACGCCGACCAAGAGGACGCAAGCGACAAGAATACTTATCCTCATAAATAATTTGCTGTTTTCCATCATTATCTTTGTTTTTAATTATTTTATTGTAGTTATTATCAAAATGTGCATATTCCAACACCTCTTTCATTAACTTAACCTTTGCGGTTTTCTTTCGTAATCTGGCACTTTTAGTCTGCCGCATATATCCATAGTACGAATTAACACTACTAACCATATACTCAACATCTGCCCTTTCAATCTCTAAATTTCTCTTCTTATGCCAAACGATAAAATCATTAAAGGTATTTAGTTTGGTGTAGAGTTGCCCTACTGTTTTCCGAGCAACGACTCGCCCATAGGGTTTTATCACCTGTCCTAAAAATTGCAACCCACAATGAGCCTCTTGAATTGATACTTTATGAGGGTGTAATGTAACTCCATAATCTTGCAGGAACTCCTTTATTCGTGGTATTAACATTTGCAACTTTTTCAAGTCAGCAGATACGATAAAGAAATCATCAACATATCTTCCATACTCCTTAATGCCGAGCGTATCTTTTACCCAATGGTCAAAATCACTTAAAAAGAGGTTAGCGAATATCTGGCTTGTTAGGTTGCCGATAGGCAAGCCATGATTATCATCGCAATGGTATAGGCTTTTGTCTGCCGGTAAACAGTTCCACGCTGATTTAGGTTGCTTGCGTATGCTATTGTCCTGCGGTTGGTTAAAGACGATTTGATGTATAACCCTTTTCATAAAGGTCATATCTTGCTCACTAAAGCCGCTTTTCTCTTCCAAAAGCCTACATATACTCTGATACATCTTTGTTTTGTCGATACGCATAAAGAAACTTTTGAAATCACCTTTTAAGATATATGCTTTCTTTGTGTAGTTTTCGCTCACCTTTTGTATATACATTTGACAACGCTTAATTCCGAATAACGTTCCCTTACCCTTTCGACAAGAATAACTATCTTCGATAAATTCTTTTTCAAGCATATCTGTCATTTTTCTGATAACAAGGTGATGCACTATTCTATCTCGGAAATCAGCAGCAAAAACCTCTCTATCTTTCGGGTGATGTACGATAAATGCGATAGACCTGCCAATCTCGTATTTGCCACTGTTGAGGTCTTTCCATAAATTCCATAACTTTCGAGTGGCATCTATCTCGAAGTCCTGACAATTACTTGAACTGCGCTTATGCTTTCGGCAGTCTATGTATGCGTCATATAATTCTTCAAATTCTACTAACATAGAGAAAGAAAAGATGAGTGATTTGCGAAAAACAACTAAACCAAGTGCGAAAACGACAAACCGCCCGAACATAGTTGTTATTGTTCTTATTGTTGTTGTTCATGTTTCCATTGTTTGTGTTCAAGTTGTAAGCATTGTTACTATTATACTCACTACTCGACCAATAGTTGTTGTTATCATGCAACTGAACTGCAACAGTCATTGTGGCATCTAAAAGTATGTTCCAACTTCCCTTTACTCACATTAGAGTGTGCCACCCATTTAATCTTGTTGTTTTCCACTATGTTATTTCCCTTGCGAGATAGTAACACTCTGTGGGCAATCACTCATCTGAATTTTATGGTTATTATTTGTTATCCGTTTCTTCAAGAGGTGTTTCTTGTTGCTCCCTGCGTTTCTTTTGTGCTTCGTAAAAACGTTTTGAGCCTTCAAGGATAGCCCCGACCATTACCGCAAGCCTGCAATATGTCTTTTTGCTAATAATTCCAACGGCAAACCATTGATTAAAGACTATTTCAGCTTGTGCAAAGTTTTCAACGCAAACACGCATAAAAGCGGCTTTCTCGTTGTAATTCTTTGTCCCCTCAAGATAACACAAACGATAATTAGCAAGCGCAATCCGCAGGGCATCGTTCATCGGTATTCCGTATAGAGGTAAAAGCCGGATATTCATATTTTGCAATATGCCACTTACCTCTCGCTGAAAATCCATTGTCTGCTTGTAAAGCAGAGTGTCCTCAATCGGTCTTTCTTTCCGAATTTGAGGTTTCTTGTCGTCATTGATGTCTATCATTTTTTATTATTTTTGTTGTTAATAAGTCGTTATATTATCTATGCCGCCAGCGTACAGACGCTTGGCGGCTTGGAACAAGTCTTAAGATTAAATGCGAAAACGACAAACCGCCCGAACATAGCCGTAATTGTCCTTACTGCGGTAGTTCATGTGGCCATCGTTTGTGTACAAGTCGTAAGCATTGCTACTAATATACTCACTACTCGACCAATAGAGGTTGCGATCATGCAACTGAACTGCAACAGACTTAACTTGTTGATTTATAGCCTTTAACGCTTTTTGTATTATATTAAAGCGAGCCATTAAGCAACCCAATTCTCCGGCGGCAGGAAGATACCAATCTCCGGCTTCTGTTCCTATGGTATGAAAACGAGAGCAACATAATGCCGCTGGGAAATGGTTGTAATCATTGATATTCTCAATTTGAGCATCTGTCTGCCAATTCGGTTGATAGGTTTCATGAGATATGATGTGTGCGGTATTTTGTTTTCCATCAAAATCAGACAAGTAAGAGGATTGCTGACCATCCACACCACGACCATACAAAGGATTGTACTTCCCACGTGTAGTAAAAGGACTTGGAAGACGGTTGCTACCATCATTGTCAGCATACCAATGAGTAGATTTATCTATGTTATCTACTTGCTGACTACCTTTGTAAGACCAATGATAGCTATCACTTGGCAAATAACCGCCCCAATTAGAGTATTCGCCGGTTGTTTCTCCGTTAGCATCTACATAAACTTGGGCACGATTAGTATCTTCACCATAGTTGATGAGTTCGGGTATATCATTCCATTCCCCATTTTCACTATTATAACCACCCCAACGCAACCATATATCATAATTGCCATCCCCCATATCAACCGCATTATTATCTGCCTTACCGTGTTCTGGGTTAGTGCAGTCCATATTCGTCAAACTCAACATACGAGCATCGCCATCGGGCAGTATGTCTTGCGGAATAAAAACTACACCCTCAGGCGTGTATGTTGCCAATGGGTAGTCATTGATATTGTACTCTGTATAATATACGCATATTCTTTCTTCAAGATAGTTATCCCAAAGGACTATATCTCCCCAATTAGCCTTTCTTATATGTTGGAAAAAGACCTCTTTCGTTTCTTTACAATATGCTGTACTTGGTACATATAATGAACGGCGGATGTTGTAAAAATCAACCTCTGTCGCAAATGCTTTTATTCGTTGTAATGCCATAGTTTCGAGTATTATATGTTATCAGCTATTTTTCGGTCAAGTATAATAAGAGCTTCTTTCAAACTCTTTGCCTCGTCAAGATAGTTTGTCCCCTCAAAAAGCAATTCACCATTTTCTTCCACTCCTGTTGCAGCTCGTAGTTTCTCCAACCCGTTAGCGATTGTTATCTCATCGTCCTTGAGGTTTTCGTCAAGAGCCTGCTCTGTCGCAGTATGTACTTTGTGGTGGTTGTTCTCCAATTTTGATAATGCGCTTATCTTGCTATCGCTATCAGCCTTTTGCATGGATATGGTTTGTGATAGTTCCGCCTTATCAGCCGCCATCTCCGACCGTAAGGTTTTCTTGTCGGTTTTAGACCTCGCACCAACCAAATAACGCATAAACTCCACCAATTCCGATGCAATCTTGTTGACAAAACTCGTATTTGATATTTTATTACTCATTTTTTTTCTAAAAAAATTTGTTTGTTTAGAAAAATGTTGTATCTTTGCATTGACAACGATGCTATCGTAGTCGTTTCTGACGATGCTATCGTCGCCAAGCCGTTTAGATGCTATCTAATCGGCATTTTTTTTATTTGCCCAATGTCCATAAATCATCGTCAGAACGATAATGTGAGCGGAACATAGCCCAATTACTTATCTGCTGACCATCCCTTACAAGGCAAACGCCACTCGTCTTCATAAGAATATCAGAGATGGGTAGAGGGTCATTGTCTTTATTAAGATAGCCGGTTTCAAAAGTTCCATCAACCATAAACTCATATAAACTCTCATAGCCATCTACCGTTATTTCATAATAAGCATTGCCGCCTTTCGTAAATTTTGGTGTTAGGCTTTTCAGTATGGGTGTTAACAAAGGAAGATGATCATGTATCGGCAGTTTCCATACTTGGTGCCAACCGACAGTATGCAACTTTTCTGCGCCATCATTATCGTGATACGGGCTTTTGTCGCTTCGTCGGCATTTAGTGCGTCCCTTTCTTCCGAAACGCAACGACATACCAGAGAGGTCTATTGTCGAATCAACGACTAAATAGAGATGCGGTATTTCTCCCTCTTTATTGACGTAAGACTCAACGTAGATGAAGTTGCTATCTCCACTTCCACCACCTTGACCTATCTCTTCTGCAAGACGTTCGCCTAATGATTGAGCGAACTCATCAAGATTTGCTGCTGTTGCTGCTAACTGTGCCATAATTGTATTATTTATAAAGTTATTATTCTGACTTCTCTCGTGCGTCATTAAACGCAGCTATCGTAATTTGTACCAAAGATTGAACCTCTGCACTTGTCATAGGTCGTATAGTACTCACTCCGCTGAACATTTCCGTATCCTCACTTTCATACTCCCCATTGACTATTGCTTTCAGAGTATCGCTTTCGATAGGGAATATCAACTCCGCGTCTACATCATCGGAATTGGCAATAGACAAATCTTCACCCTCATCATCAAACACATCTCCAATAACGTGTGTATGCCCCTCATAAGCGTATAAATGCCAATCCCATACTGAATGGTTATCCTCTATTTTCGGAATAGCCCAACCATCTTTATTTTCAAGTGTGCGCCCCTCACTTGTTACGATAAGTGTGTAAGCCATTCCTACAGTCGTTGCACCGCCGATAGTATAATCAACGCCCCATAAATCAAACAACGCAATATCGTCATCCGTAGGTGTGTAACCATATTCTGAAAGGTTAAGTGGTGTAGTAGGAATGCTCTCAACCAATTCTTTGCACGCTTTCAAACCATCTACAAAGCCATTGTTTCTAACCCACTTGATGAGTTGTAACTTTTGATTTCCGATAGAGGTTAGTACCGTGTTGCCATACCCCACCGCACCTACAATGATTGTATATACGCCATGAGAGAGTTGTTTGGAAAGCAACTCGTTAATATGGTTCACATATATAGTATTGCCTACTACCTCGCCTGTTACATCAGCAAACTCTGACCCATTCCAAACAAAGAGTTTGCTTTCTTCAGAAAGTGTTTTGTATATCACCTCTGTTGACGGCTCGGTTTCTTCGTATTGTTTTGTACCACTTACTATAACTACTTCATATAGTTTATTCTCGGCAGTATTGATAAATAGACTACCCTCTGTTAGCTCGGTTAGTTCCGGCATGGTTTCTCCATGTCCGACAATCCCGATGACTTCTTTACTCTCCTTATCTTTGGTAGACGCTTCTGCTATCAATTCTTTGATATATTCTTCATCTACACCTTTAACCGACCAGCCATAAGAGCCATCTTTTTGTAGTTGCCACCAATACTCCGTAATCTTACCGTCAGTTACAATGCCGATAGTCTTGCCAACCTGCACGGTATCATATAATAACTGCGGAATATCATCGAAACTATCGTATGCACCATAGTCGTAATCGACATTGCTATTCTTATTAGCGATACGTACTTGACCTCCCAAGCCGTATGTGCCTTTCGTTCTATAATCTTTGCCTGCCATAGTCTTAACTGAATATGAGATTTACTGATTCCCCGAATATAGAATCATACGCAAAAGCATATAACTTATAATTGTGCATATCACCTTTTATATCCGCTATCTGCACCGACTCCCCATTTTTAACGAGATATGGTCTTTCGTCTTCACCCGTAAGAGGCTCTATAGCGGAAAGCATAGATAGACTCGCAGGGACTGCTACGACCACTACTTTTTTGCTGAACTCCAATGCGAGAGAGAGTGCTTGCTTAATGAGTGCGCCCTGTGTTAGGTTATTCCGTAGATCATTGGTCGGGATGCTATCTACACTGTCGAATAGCCCCGTGAAAAGTCGCAAATAAGCGTTGTATTCACCACCTGCTTCTGCCGCACCTGCATCAATCCTTATATCGCTTTCAGAACCATCGGAATTATAGGCTGTCGCAGTACTTGATGCGAACTCTTGTGCCATACGATAAAATGTCGTTCCTGCCGGTAAATAGTATGGTGTGTTATTCTCTACCTCATTGTCGGTGATACCACGATAGTAGTGTACCGTTCCAGCTACGCAACCTGCATTGATAGTTGTTGAGGTGTTCACTCCATTGTACGAGGTGAATTTGCCATCCGTATAAGAGCAGGATAGATTTGGGGTTACTTGTGTTCCTACCTCATAATCACCGAAAGCAGTGCCATTATTAAAGAGTTCTATGGTCGGGTATGATTTTATAACCGCATTTTTCAACTCTACAAGCATAGCCTTTACCACATTTACCACATCAGTACCTGCCGAAATAGTCGTGCCTGCCAAAAGCGCACCCACTTTGGTATTTGTGGTAAATGTTTCTTTGAACTTGCTAACCGCATTGTTTTGGATATAAGTCTTAGCAGTTTTCCAAAACCTGCGTAACCTGCGTACCGTAACATTACTTTTTTGTCCCATAACTATGCCTCCTCGCTTGTGCTTGAACTTTCTTCATTGAAGATATTGTCTATATCTTGCTCGCTTGCTTCATCGGGCAAGGCGTTCAGAATATCGTTTTTCGCATTCTCTATCTGTGAGGAAAGGCTTGCGAGGTCGGTAATGGTCTGCAAGCCCTGTTCATACGCTATCTTGGCTTGCTCTGCTTCTTCTAAAGCCTCTGCAAGAGCCGCACGCTCACGCTCCAAATCTTCGTTAGAGAGTACACCCAATGCCTCTAATACTATCTTTGAGCCATCGCTTGCCGTAAGTGTTATCTTCTGTGCCATAATAATCAGAGTTTATAAATCATCACCATCAAAGTTTGTTTTCCGTGCATAAACGGCATCGGGTGCGAAACACATTAAAGCGTTACTATCATCATACACCTCAATAGTGTAATTACCCTCTGGGATATATAAAGTAACATCGTGTTTCCACACAAACCTGACCTTATCGCCACTTTGCACCCCGTCGGTTAATATGCGTTTACCTTGCGACTTGCTATAAAGAGCCGCTTTATATGTTTTGGAAAGGGGCAAACCGCTTGCGGTAAAGCCCCAATCAATGTTCCTATTTAATGCCCAAGTTGCCATAGCTTATTAGTTTTCTATAGTTATGAAAATTCGCTCTCTTCTTTTACGAGCCTCTTCAAGGATGTTCCATAGAGCCTTGAATGTCTTTTGCGAGTTTATCAGACCACCCTTGACCTTATTCTCTCCTACAAGAATACACCCCTCACTGTCTTTTGCCGTGTTCCCTGCGTGTATCAAGACACCCTCGAAATGCGGGACATTAAGCAATCGTGGCATCCGTGCTTCGCACCAATCATAGGTTTTCTTTTTCGAGTATTTTGGCGAGATGACGTTCATCGTTATCTCGTATCTTCCTGCCGGAATAGCGGTCTGCCCATACACTTTCTTTTCACGATTTAGGTCGCGCACTTTGTCCTCTAATGTGTTGCAGAAGAAAGATCCATTGACAAACAATCTGCCTATGGTGTAATCTGCTTTCTTCCAATTACGTGTTAGTACGAGTTCCATAATGACTTTTCGATTTCACCAATGAGAGAGCGGCTGACTTTTCCAACCGCTCTCTTCACGGCTTAACAACAACAAAAAAGAGTTTTCGCACTCTTGTGCTTCTATAATGTTTTCAACATCTATTGACGTGTGTGGTTTCTCAATGTAACCCCCATAGACCGCAGGTAGCGTGCTATCGTTGCAGGTGTCCTTTCGAGATGAGCAGCAATCTCATGACAACTCATATCGTAACGGTTTTTCCACGCAAAACGCTTTTCTTCACTCGTCAGATTTCTTGCTTTCTTTTCCATTTTGTTTCTCTCCATCAAGAGCCTCGTCAACTTTATCTTCTTCTATTCCGAGTTTGCGGGCTATCTCACCTTTCAGAACCGGTCGCAGAAGCTTGAAAAAATAGGCATTTGGGTTTACTATGAGTATGTTGCCACTTATTGACCACAATTCCGTAGCGCAAATCACCGCAGCAATAAGACTTGTGATAAATATACTATCCCATTGTATTATTTGCTCTATCATAATCGTGATAAGTATAGCCGAGCCATACGCAGCAATCTTGCTAATAGTATCTCTGGCGAGTTCCGAGCGTGCATATTTACCACGCTTAACAGCCGCCCATATTCCCCATACGGCATCTAACACAACAACGACTATCACGCCTGCTATCGCCATCTTATAGCCTGCAAAGAAATCTACAAGAAAACCAAAAAGCACCAATAACCACCCCCACGCTGTATGCAGTATCTCACGCAGTTTAATTATCAAATGCTCGTAGATAATGTTCCAATTCATTTTATATACTATTTATCCTTGTTATGTTTTGCCGCTACAAAATTACTGAATAATATGCCTATGTTCAGTATGTTACGCCTTTGTTTCTTTGTGTTATAGCGCAATCACAAAAAGTTATTATTTATCGCACTTACTATAAGGCAATTATAATGTCAATATAAATTTATTTTACAAAAACTTTAATTTTTATTTGCATATATAGAATAAATATATTATCTTTGCAGCGTGAAATTAAAGTAACAAGCAAATGTATGATTAAAGATATAAATGATTATGGTATAGATTTATTTATAACTTCTGAATACGGGTTATGTAGAATAACTATAACAAATAAGACTCCTACCGTCGCTTTTATATCTACAGTTATAGTTGACGACAAGCATAGACATCAAGGTATTGGTAATAAACTTTTAGATACTGCTAAACTTATTGCAAAAGAATATGATTGTGAGGTTCTATCTTTACAATGCGATGGATGGAGAACTGATTGGTATAAGAGAAAAGGGTTTACGATTATTGGAGAAGGCTACGACCCAAATATGATTATTATGAGTTATAATTTAAGTGCGACCGATAAACCAAAGGAGGAATGAGTATGAGTGATTATATTACAGAAGCAGAAGCATTAGCAGATATTGAAGAATGTTTTTATGATGATTATTCATTTGAGCCATATTCTGTCTTAGATAAACGCATTTATCTTAGAGCTAAAAGTAGTTTTCCAAAGACAGCAAAAGGTAAATTTGTTATAACTCAATCTACTCGAAAAAATAGACATTTGATTTCAAAACTATTTCTTGTTGATAGGAATAAGACAAAGTCATTCTGGTGGTCGCATGATGTACGTTTTGCTATGTTGTTTAATAGCAAAAAAGCTGCTTTAGTGATAGCAAATAAATATAAATATAATAATGTTCAAGTAGTAGAAATAAAATAATATATAACAATAAAGGTATTTAATTTATAAAAATTTACTATTGGAGGAAAAATTATGACCCACGAACAATTTATAGCATTATCAACAGCCAAACTCGCTAAACAAGCAGGGTTTGATTGGAAATGCAATGAAAGGTATAACGGGAAGTACGCCACAAATGATAGCGAGCCTTTATATGTTTCTTCGAGAGATAATTGGAACCAATATGCTGGGTTATATTCTGCACCTACTCAATCCGTCTTGCAAAGATGGTTGAGAGAGGTGAGAGAGATTATAGTACTTGTGGATTATAATGAAGATGATGATTGCGAGGAAAATGAAAGATATGGAGTTACTATTTATATTGGAAATGAACGTATTGTAGAACTTGCTACTTACCCTACATACGAAGAGGCTCTTGAAGCAGGCTTGCAGAAATGTTTAACACTTTTAATTAAGAAACAATGACACGAGAAATAGAAATAATTAGAGCAGCGCAGATGTGCGCACGCAATTATGGAGGTGAGAACCTTGTAGAACTTGCCTTCAAAAAAGGTGCCGAATGGGCAGACGCTCATCAGCCGTCCCCGTGGATTAGCGTGGAAGATAGGCTGCCGGAAGACGACTTAATATGTGAATGGGTAGCCGTCAAACTAAAAGGCTATCCGGGGTGGTATAAAGGTTATTATAGCGGTACTTTGTGGCACTATATAGATGAGTGTGGCGATGAAATTAGAACATTTAATGTCACCCACTGGATGCCGATGCTTTAATTACAACAATTAAATAATTAGAACTATGAGAGAAATTAAGTTTAGAGCGAAGTCGCTCGACGGAATTTGGGAGTATGGAGAGTTGCATTTGCTTTGTATGCACCCACACATACACACCATAATTGGTAAAAAGTATATAGACAAGAACACGGTCGGTCAGTTTACCGGATTGAAAGACAAGAACGGTAAGGAGATATATGAGGGAGATATTATTCGCACCTATGGTTCTAAAGGTGACGAAATAAAGCATACAGTTTGTTATTCAGACAAGGAAGCGATGTTCTGTACAAAACTAATCGGAGCTGATATGTTAGGTGGCAGTATTACTCAACGCTGGCTTGATGAGTTTGAATTTGAGGTTATCGGAAATGTGCATGATAACCCACAATTACTGAAATGAGGTGAGGAATGAGCATGAGAAATATATTCGCACTTATGGCATTGGCAGCTATGACAGCCGGAGAGGACGTATATAAGCAACGAGGTTATAATAGACCGGAAAGAAAGTTACCGAAACAAGAACCTATGACTCCTGAGCGCGAAAGGGCTATCATGGAGAAAATAGAAAAAGAAAAGCACGACTTCAACATACACGGTGTTGTTATCCGTGCAAGAAATAGAAAAACAGCATTAAAAATCTATAACAGGATGAAAGGAGGAAAGAAATGAAAAAGATAATGTTCAATGAACCATTTGGCTTGCAACAAGCCACGTTCGACGGAATCAAGACAATGACACGGCGAATTGTGCCGCAGGTTATTCTTGACTATGCGCCGAAGTATCAGCAAGAATACTACGAGCAGACACTCAGTACTATTTCTTTCGAGGACGCCATCATGAATATGGTCGGAGCAGAGAAGATGTTTCAACGATACGTTTACAATGTCGGAGAGGTTGTCGCTATCGCGCAGCGGTACTCGCAGATCATAAGTGCTATCACTCCAAGATTTGCTCCTCATGCAAAAGACTGGATGCGGTCTGAAAAGGGCTGGGACAATAAAATGTTCGTCAAGGCTGAACTGATGCCGCACAAAATCGTGATATTACAAAGGAAGCTTGAACGCCTACAAGATATAAGCGATGAGGACTGCTTGCGGGAGGGTATTTTGATTGAAAATCACCGAAGCGATTACAAATACGGCTTCTACACTGGCTCGTACATGAAGACCAGAGGACGACAGGGAACCCGGAGCGTTTGGTACAAGACCCCTCGCGAGGCATACGCTGACCTTATCGACAAAGTGTCCGGAAAAGACACATGGGAAAGTAACCCGCTTGTTTTTGCTTACGATTATGAACTTCTCAAAATGCAGGATATATGAATAACGCTTTGATATGGTTCATTGTCTGGTTATCATTTAAGATGATAGGGTTAGGTATCAGTATAGCATTTCGTGGACGGGAAAGTATCGTTAGTCCATTAGCCTCACTGATAAAATTTTTACTCTCATTACTATTCCTTTGGGGGATGGGAGTGTTTGGTAACTTCTAATTGGCATAAATATGGCAGAACTATTCCGTGAATGTGATTTATATAAAGGCTATCTGATAGGCAATATGGGTACTATTGTCGAAAAGAAAACAGGTCGGCAGTTAAAACATTACCTGCAACGCACAGGCTATGTTTATGTGTGGATACGAGGTGCTTTCAAAGGGACTAAATCTGTTCCACTACATCGAATGGTATGTGTTGCTTGGCATGGCATAGAGGGGTATAGGCAAGGGAAATATGTTGACCATATCAATACTATCCGTTGCGACAATAGAGCGAGCAACCTACGCTGGGTAACACCAAAAGAAAATGCCAACAATGAAACAACCAAATTAAATAGGAAATTGAGAGGACAGAATAATGGCTATTTATAATAAATCAAGGAGTTATAAGGGACTTATAGAGTTGCTCAAACAAGGTAAAGAGATAGTATGCTTTTCGCAAAGATTTCCACCACTCTCGGAACACCGATTATCACCATAACTAAATAAATTTGCAAATTCGGAATAAAAGTAGTACTTTTGTAGCGTATAAATGATTAACTCCAAGTGATATGAAAACATTAAAATCTTTTCTCAAAATTTTTATTCTTATGATAGCAGTCAGTTCAAGCACAAGTTGCGGCAGTAATGATGCCGAACTCAACGAGGCAAAGGGTATGGAAAATTGGTCGCCTGCGGGAAAAATATATATTTCAGTGGCATCGGAAGAATATGCAAAAAGCGAAGGGTTTGATTATTTAGTAGCGGTTATTCATTTTATAGATGACAAACAAGTTGAATCATACACCACTCCCAATAAAGACTTAACCTATAATAGAGAGTATCCCTTTAGGTATAATGGAACATATAATTACATAGGCGAATATCCTCGTTATG
>Ga0326513_10000074_pt1 | contig 72139 bp, 125 predicted proteins | sample 2_2465_0518_D_FD_203654 | JGI IMG/M metagenome (GOLD analysis project Ga0326513, IMG submission 203654) | Bovine rumen microbial communities from UC Davis, California, United States - 2_2465_0518 | ecosystem: Host-associated > Mammals > Digestive system > Stomach > Rumen | place: USA...
TGTCGGCGTTGGCTCAAGCGGAAATTAAAGCCCCAAAAGGTTGCAATGCCGGAGAGCTTGTCGTTGCGCAGTCAGACGAACCAGCAACGTGGACGGTCTTCCCGGTCAAATACCAAACCGACATCTACATTGCAGACGGCGGATTGACTTGCATTTTCGCCAGCCCGGTCAAAGGCGAGATTACGCTTATGGCGGCAACGGTTGAAGAAGGGAAAGCGGTAATCAGTCAGCATACGCTCTACAATGGATTGCCGAATCCCGAAGGAGATGAAATCACTCCTGTTCCAGAACCACCGGAACCCGCCCCGGAGCCAGAGAAAACGCCGATGGAAAAGGCGATTGATTCTGCGAAAGGTTATCCCGCCGAAGACGTGAACGCCCTTGCAGAAACGTTTGACGCGGTTGTAAGTGGAATTGACAGGGGAACGATAACAACGCCAGTCGCCGCAAGAGAAACGTTCCGTTCGTTATGGACGGCAAAGGCGATAGCGATTGACCCGGAAGCGGTTACTCGCGACGCTCCGCTGATTACAGAACTCTCCAGCGTCGTTGACAATTCGACGATTGAAACGGTTAAAAAGGATTACACGACGATTTCCAGCGGACTGAAAGAAGTCGTTGCGAAAGCTCCGAAGCCGGAACCAGAACCAGAAAAAAAGGAAGCTCCCCCAGAAACACCAAAGCAACAGAACGGGAATTGTCCGAATGGGAATTGTCCGCAACAGACAAGCGGAAGAATGTTTTATTGGGGGAGGTAGAAATGGAAGAACGATTGCTAGGTTGCATACCGTCCTTTGTCAATGAGGAAGAAGCCCGTCGAATGGGTGTAGCGTCCGACAAAGAGCAGATTGAACAACTCGCAACACCTTGGAACGCGACGGAAACGCCCCGGATTATTGAATGGAATAAGGATTGGGAATCCTTTTTGAAAGAGGAAGCAGAAACGCGGGACGCTATGCGTTTCGCCGGACAGTTCCCTCCACCGTGGGAAATTTGCGAACGCTTTTGCGGAATGAGCTTTGCCGATTTGCTCAAAACAACGCAAAAGAGAAACGACTGCGCTGCATGGGCGACAACCAGAGCCGCGATAGTTATGGTTTTGAATCAGCGTTGGTTTGGAGCAGAGAGGGGCGTTGAGGCTTATAATCCAACTGGCATTTATGCCTATTCGTCTGGGTCAACTCCGATAGCTGGATCGTATTTTGCAGACAACGGACGCACAATCTACGGCATTGCAAAGACCGCTTGCGAAACTGGAAACTTCCCGGTAGACGTGATTGGAGAATACAAAGGCGGAACATGGTTCACGGAACAGATGATTGAATCAGTATCCGTTGCCGAAAAGAATCAAACCGGATTCGCCTACGTAAGCGAACGAGGGGCAGACAGGAAGGTTGACGTTATACTGCTCTCCTTGCGTTCCGGTCGCCCGGTTGTTATCGGCAACGATATTGCCCTACGGGACGGTTGCAGACAGGACGCAAACGGAATGTGGATTACAGACGTCGGAGGCGGCTGGGGCGGAGGTCATGCGACTTGCGCGATTGATTATCGCAAAGTAAACGATACTGAATACATCTATATCGTGAACTCGCACGGAAACATTTATAATAGCGGCACTTCGATTCCAGCGTTCGGCGCATACATTACTAAACCGGGGCTGAAACGATACCTGTCAGGTTCGTTCTCTGACATTATGCCTGTTACCTACACGGAACGTCCGCTAGGAAAAGAGAATTTCAACCTTAACACGGAAGGAGCGAACAATGGATAACGTATGCGTCGGAGCGTCGTTTATCGCCGGGATTATTTTGTGTCAGTTACCGGAATTTCCGTACAACGACATAACTGCGCTCGGACTGGTCGCGTTTACGGTTGTGTTCTTCCTGTACAAATACAACGGACAGATGCAAGAAATGATTAAGAAATGCGACCTGATTATGCAACGACAAGAGATTGATAACAACAATCATCACGAAGACATTAAACAGCTTGCCGAAGGATTCAAAGAGTTGTCGCTTGCTCTTTCTAATCTGATTGCAAAACTGGCAGAAAAGGACGATGAGAAATAAACCAGTTATTAAGTAATACTTAACTACTGAAAAAACTGACTAAACAAAATGCCAATAACACAAATACTACAGCCGATAGCAATACCCCCGGCAAGCACGAATAGGAGATATGAAAGATGAACCGACCACCTAGCATACTTGTAGATACAGGCTTTGAGGTTGACCAGAACGGAGCTTTAACAGAGATTGTTATTCCGAACGTTGTAACAACATTAGACCCGCCGAAAAAGATTGTTTTTAACGGGACAGCTTTAAATTGGATACCGTCACCAGTTGCGGTATTGGAAGAGTTAGAGGTTTATAATGTAAATATATGGGATACTGAGATTCTGAAAAGCTACACGGCATTACAAACTGTAAGATTGCACGACGTATCAACCATGACGCTTTACGGTCTTGGAAATTACGGAAAGTATGGACAATTTAGGGGATGCACAGCACTAGCAGCATTTTATGCTCCAAAACTAAAAAATATTATTTGTAGTTCAACTTCATCCACTAGCGGGACAACCGAAACGTTTGGAGATTGTACTAACTTACATATTGTTGAAATGCCGTTGCTACAAACAATAGTTGATACTAATGCAGGTAACAGTAATGGTGCAACATCTGGTGTATTTAGAGGTTGTACAGGATTACAAAGTATAGACTTGCCAGAATTAATATCAATTACATCATCTAACACTAACACTAACAACACGTATAACGGAGTATTTTTAAATTGCGTAAATTTAGCTACGTTTAAAGCGGATAAACTCGAAGAAATAAAAGGCTCGTATGCTACAAACGCGAGAGGCGGTTGTTTTTGTGGGTGTACATCTTTAGATGATGTTAATCTGCCATCTATTAAGAATATCACAAGTTATCAGTTTTGGGGTTGTACTGGTCTTACTAATGTAACGTTAGGTAGCGAAGGGCATCCAGTGGAGTCTCTTGGTTCTGATGTATTTTATAACTGCACTCAATCCGGCTTGACAATCACAATCTACACCACAGGTGGCGCGTCTTTAGCTGGCGAACCGTGGGGCGCGACAAACGCTGATATTGAATATGAGGAGGCGTAACTATGACAACCAACACGCTATACATATACCAGATGATTAAGCCGGACGGCAAGAAAAAAATTACAAAGTCTTTGACAGAACGAACTGATAAGGGCGATTTAATTGGTACGGAATACCGACTAATTGCTGACCCCGGGAAAGTCTTAACGGACGGGCGGACTGTTACAAATTGCATTGATACCGACGCCCCCTCACAATGGACGGAAATTGACGAACCGCAACCGGAACCAGAACCGGAAGGAGAGAAGAACAATGATTAAAAACGCCTCAAATTTATACCCCTTTGCGATACAAGACCAACTCTCCAACGGTCTGACAGGGCAAACGCCTAGTGTCTATATAAGCAAAGACGGAGGGAGTTTTGTGGCGGCGACAAATAGTCCGTCTGAATTTAATGCGTCCACGGCTCCGGGATTGTACACAATTGCATTCACGGCAACCGAGTGCGACTGCGACGTTATGATTATACAGGTCTATCTTCCGCACGGACAAGACCCTGCTATTCTCGCAGTTGAGGAAATGCAAAGTGCAAGCGGCGGTGGTGCTACCCCGCAACAAATATGGGAATACGCCGGAGGAAGAACTGTAACGAACACTATTCCGACAGCCCAAAATATTTGGGAGTATTCCAGCCGAACCTTGACCGCCAGCGCATTGACCGCCCAACAAGTTTGGGAGTATTCAGGAGGACGAACTCTGACCGCCTCTCCAACAGATATTTCTGGGCTTGCGACTTCATCTGACCTTTCAGCGGTTGCGACAAATGTTTCGGCAATTAAAGCCAAAACGGACAACCTTCCTCAAACCCCGGCAGCTGTCGGGTCTGCTATGACGTTGACAAGCACGGCGATTTCTGCCGTTCAGAATGGACTGGCGACAAGTTCAGAACTTTCGGCGTTGGAAACACACGGGGATTCAACTTGGGCGACGGCGACAGGATTTACTACGCCGAGCGACTTGTCAGGACTTTCGACGTTCGACCCGGAAACGGACGCAGTAACAATCAATTCGACGCAAGCGGCGGGAATGGCAACAGCTGATTTGTCAGGGATTCCAGCGGCGGTTTGGAGCAACGATTCTCGAACCCTTACCGCTTCAGCATTGACAGCGGCGGACGTTTGGTCTTATAGTTCCAGAACGTTGACGGCTTCGGCTTTAACGGCTCAAGACGTATGGGAATACGCGGCTAGAACGCTTACATCTAGCCCGACCGATATAAGTACCCTTGCAACAAAAACCGACCTTACAACGGCGGAAAACGCCATTATTCAGGCGATTCCAGACGTTTCTGGATTGTCAACCTTTGACCCGACAACGGAAAAGGTAACGTTGAATGATACCGAAGACGGAACCTTGTCGGCAATTAAGACGAAGGTTGACACGTTGCATAATACTGACCTGACAGGAATTGCAACGTCGAAGAATGTTTCAGACGCTCAAACGGCTATTATCGGAGCTATGCCGAATGACTATGCGAAAGCCGGGGATTCAATGACGCTGACTGCGGCAACGGTCAATTCGATTAAATCTGGATTGGCAACGCCGGAAACGGTTTGGGCGTATACGAGCCGTTCTTTGACGGAAGAAATTGCAGTATCAATTACAACCGAAGACATTAACAATATTTGCGCCGGAGTATGGAGTTATGTTCCGAGACGGTTGACAAGTATTGTTTCAGACGTTATCGAACCGAATAAACCATAGCTATGAATGATTCCAATATTTTTGCTAGCCCGCACGAAGCGGATATTATAACAGGGTTAGACCCGGAAGCGGAGGTGTTCTCGTGAGTACCATAACCAGAATCGTAACTGGTCAGGTTGCCGCAGGAGCGACGGCGGCTTTTACTGCGAATGTGAAAAAGCTGGACGGAACGAGCTACGCCCCCGCTGAAATATCAGCAATAACCGCCACGATTGTTGACAACGGGGCTTACTCGAACGCAACGCCGACAACGGTTACAGGGTTCAATGCGAAATCCCTGACCGTTGCCGACGTTATGTTCACGGCGACAACGAAGACCTACAACGGGGTACAGTATACCCGGAATTTCGAGTGGATTCCTGACATTGCCGACGAACCATTCAAAGACGCAGGTCATATCTATCAGGTTACAATTACATTCACTCCGGCAACGGCGGGAGGGCTTTGCTCCCCATTGGTTTTTAACATCAAAACGATTTAAGGAGGGTCAGAAATGGGCGCAGTATATCTTGACCGGGACACGCTTGAACTGATTTTCGGGAAAATCAACATAAAACGCTGGGCAGACCTTGACGGCGACGGAGATGAAGCTAAAATAACAGAGAGAATCAAGTACGCAATTCAGAGCGCGTCAGATTTCATCGAAACGATTCTGCGAGGGAAAAATTATGACCTTGTAGACGTTGACGATTCGATTAAACGTCTGATTGCTCAGATTGCCGCCTTGAACCTGTACGACGCAAGAGAGATTATCGACGGCGACCCGACAAGCGACAAACTAAGCATTGTTCGCCAACAGGTTGACGAGTACCTCGGCAAGATTCGCCGGGGCGAGATTACCCTTAAAGGCAAACGTACAACGTCAACGCCGAAGGTCGTTCCCTACGACGATGAATTCAAGGATTCGATACTTGCTCAAAGACCCTTCTTCTGCACGCAGACAAACCCGTTCTACGGGCGATTTCACCCGTGATATATAAATATGCGTAAGAACAAACTTGCCGCAGAGAAAGCCGTTAAACGCGATTTAACGGCTATTGCTTTACCGACGAAACTGCCGCTGAAAAAAATTATTTCAATGCTTGAAGACTTGACGTATCAGGCATTGAAAACTGGCAATACAGACCGCATTCAGGAAATCTGTCAGAAACAACTGCTTGCCCTTCTGGACGCTAACACGGAGGTTGCCGTCCTCAAGGGTGGGCGAAGGGGTCAACTCTCTGCCGAAAAGGTTATCGACGAACCGCTTAAAGAAATTATGCCCGTTCGTCTTTCTTTGGACGATAATTCTACGATTCAAGCGCAAGGTACAGCCGACTATCTCAAACGCATTAGCGGTATTGACCCGACAAAGACCAACGACGCTTTTAAGAAGCAAAACGCCGTCCTGATAAAAAATCTATCAAAGGAAATATCCGACCGAATTAAAAAAACAATCGTAGACCTGACCGAGCAAGGAGTACACATCAAGGGCGGGAAAACGGAAATTGCCAATATCTTGATGAACGCGGGAATTGACCCAGTTGCCGCTCCGAAGGTCGCCGAGACTATTTTTCGTACACAGTCCGCCGCCGCGTATAACGCCGGACGCTGGAATATTGTCAACGACCCGGATACGAAAGATTATATCTGGGGATTCGAGTACGTAACCGCCCACGATAGACGAGTACGTCCAGAACACCGATTATTAGAGGGAGTTCGACTGCCGAAGGAAGACCCGTTCTGGCAACGATTCTTGCCGCCGAACGGCTGGAATTGCCGTTGCACGGTACTTGAAATCTGGAACGATGAAGACATTGCGAAAATTGATTTCGGCATTACTGGCGTTGACCCGCGAACAAGAAGCATTAAAGAATTGAACTTGCTCCCGGCGTTTGATGGGAACGTTGGCGTATTGGCTGGCGAAGGGCATAAAGCGACAATCGGCAAAAAGGGCGCGATTACGGGTACTTATCGACGTTATAAGCCGACTGAACCGCAAGTCATTCAGACCAAACAAGAGCAGAAAAAGCAAGAGCAAAAGCAGATTCAGCGTCAAGAAGAAGTCGAAAAGCGGATTGAGGATATTATCCGGGATACAATCGAAGAACACAATAAAAAGACGAAGCCAGAACAGAAGCTATTTACAGTTTACGTCGAACCCGCAGATACCGAAGGAAAGAAATTTGAGATTCAGGATTGGGCGAGACAAACGCTTGCCGATTTGGAACAGGTTGACAAGGCGGGAAGCCGGGTCTGGAAAGTGAAAGTCGGACGCAAGACAAAGGAGTTTGTAAAATATTCGGACGCTCTTATGTTTGCCGTTGAAGAATTGGCAAATACGAAGTTCAAAGTTCCGAAAGAGAATATTGAAATCAAAAATCGAAACATCAAATTTGCAACAGATAAACCTATTCCAACAGCGTGGAAAGACTTTGTTCGAGATAGCCGGGAAACGCTAAAGAGCATTATTCAGAACGCCGAAGCGACAACGCCAAAAACGGGGGGGCAAGGCAAGCTCAACACGCTGATTGTCAAAGAGAGAAAAGACGATATAAGAAAGCTCGTTTGGGAAGTACCGAGAAATGATTGGGTAGTTTGGAATACTGACATTACATATTATCCAGAGGTTAAAGAGTTTAAGGCGATTCTTACATATCACGATAAGTTTTCAAGCCCTGATATTAGGGACTTAGCGGACGAGATTGTCAATAGAGCAAAAATAAATGGAATTCAATATTTCACGTACAATACAACCCCTGCGAGTGCGAGCATAAGTAAAACAACAGAAGATATAATCGATATTATTCAATCACAAAATATAAGCACGTCAGGCGGAAGCGGGGCGACATTTTTTGTCAATCCAGATGGATATGATATTTACGTTCGATTCAACAATAAGATTTACAGTATTGTTTACAATCGAACCAACGATAAGATGGCGGTCAAGCTGGACGATAAAATTATTATGCAAGACGCTAGTCTGGCGAACTTGACAATGCGACTGCTCGAACAGTTTGGGAAAGAACAAGGCGGAGTAAAGCCGACGTTACAATCTACAAGCAGAAAGCAGATTAGCAATATTAAAGCAGGGTCAATTAGACCTTACAACGACCATTTAATAAAGCGGTTTGAGAGTGTACCAAAAGCGGAAATTCCGAAGGCGGTCAACAAGTTTATTGATAATTTGAACCCGATTCAATTTGACCCGAAAAGCACAATAACAAAATCGGAAGCGAAAAAAGGTCTTGAAAATATGGGCGTTAAAATTACCGGAACGCCTTGCGACAATACGATTATATCTGCTTATGAGTATACTGATTTTATGCGGAAAATCGGACTTTCTGCGAGCGTCCGAGAGTGGGGAAAACTACCTGATAACGACGCTTTAATGGGAGTACGAGGCGACGCAGATTATAAGAATCGAAAAATCAGGCTTGCCGACGTAAGCCAATATGAAGCACAAGCGGAAGCAACCAGAAACAGAAAGAAGGGCTGGTGGACTAGCGGAAGTGAGTATGCCGTCTATTCACACGAGGACGGACATCAAATTATGTACGACATTGAAACCATATTGGGAAAGGATAGGATAAAGAGAGAGATTCAGCCGATATTAGATGAAATTGGGGCTGGTCAATATCCGTCAAGAGGAAACGCTTCTGTTCGCCGATTTGGAAAATCAATAAATGATATGTTTGATATTTACAAACAATATCCAGACCGTTCAACCGTACCGCAGACCGCCCTTGCAGATTGGGATTATATTGATAAAATTGTTAAAGAGTTTAGCGTCTATGGGGCGAGCATTTCCGCCAATGGAAGCCCTTACCACGAGGCATGCGCTGAAGCGTTTGCCGAAGTGATTACCTACGGCAAAAACGCACGTCCGTTTTCACGGAAGTTGTTTGCAAAAATCATTGAACTTTATATTGAATGTAAAGACATTCAGCCGGAAGAAAAATGATAACGTCAGAGAGAAATAATTTTTCGCTTTACCATAACGGGACTTTTCACTTCAAAGAAAACGTTCCGGCAAGGGAGTTATTATTCCAGCTTGGATTTCATATTGATTGGCATTTATTTGGCAACCCGCCGACAATCTACGAGATTGCTGAAGTTGTTACATTATGCAATATGTATCCTATTAAGTATACCCCGCCGAGCGTGGAGCTTTATGACGCAAGCGTTGAACCTGTATCAGAGGGAGCTTTTTTTGCCGACCGCTTGAACGCCGAAGCGGAACAAGACCCGAACAAGCGGCAAGCTATGATGAACGTATCTATTGAGTATTACAAGTTCACGGGAGAGCGTTTATGGGCTGAAACGTTCGATGAAAGCTACGATAAGTTTTTCCGCCCGTTCAAAAACGAGCATAAAAAGCGTTTAGCGATATTGCAAAAGCTAATTTCAGACTATTGGGCGGCAGATAAATAGGGAATTAAAGCCCGATTATAAAAATTTTCAAAAAATTTTTTAGCCTTAAACACTTATAAAACAAGCGTTTATAAAAAACACTTTATCAATTTTCGGAAATTTTGCGAAAAATTAAAGAATCCCCCTTTACTTTTTCAAAACGTGAGGTATAATGTAGGCATAAGATTTGAACAAAGGAGTTCAAATAAAAAGACCCCGGTTAAGCCGTAGGAAAGTTCAACCGAGGTCAAGTTCAAAAAATCGAACGGTCTGGATTATACCACTTCTACAGCGATTGTCAAGACCGTTCCTAATTCCCGAAAAGGGAGAAAGCGAAGGTCAAAATGGCAAAGAAATCTTTTAAGCAGTTCGTTTTGGTTATTGACTGGTTCCACCCGTTGCCAGAAGGAAACAAAGGTGGATTCGGATACGAGTTCTTTGACACGCTCCCGGAACTGAAAGCCCGAGCCGATGAACTTTGGAAGATTCGTGAGGAAGCCGAGGAAGCTCACGATACCAGCAAGCCGGGCGTTCCTTATCTTATGGACGCTTTTCGATTTGTCGATTATGCTTCATCGAAAAAAGAGGGGCTGACCTCTGCGGCTTACGAAATGTTCGCCCGACTTCAAAACCAGCACGGTTGGGACATCAAAGAATGGTGCAAGCCTGAAGAATGGAAACGAATCGCTCACTCTGGCGAAGAACTGGAAATCGTCTACACCTACGGCGAAGAAGGAAGCGAGGCATATTCACAGCATTGGTTTAAGTGGGACACCTATCGCAGAATCAAAGAGAGCAAGCAGAAGAAAGCGGTTTGCTAGTCAAGAATGAGTTTAAGCCCCGGCGCGGGTCGGGGCTTTTCTGGAACACTTTACAACTTACAATGGAGAATATAATGCTTACAGAATCAATCGAAAATCGTTACGATGAACTTTTTGACAAGTACGTTCCAGCAATGGGAAAGTGCGAAACTCTTGCCGGAGAAATCTTGCGAGCAGTCGCCCGGATTCATCACCGCTATACCAACGACGGCGACGTTGCTTGGCAGGGTTACGGACGGGAAACGGTCAATCCAGCCGTCAGATTCCTCGGCTACGTTTGCGAGAACGAAAACCTGACTGAAACCTTTGCCGACCTTGTAGACGCTCTTTTCGACGATTTTGACACGGAGGAAGAATACGAAAAGCTGATTGATGAACTTGCGGAAGCCACGATTGAAGTCGTTGACCTTTGCCAGCTTGGAAACCGAGAAAACATTTACGGCGACATGTTGGATTACGCAGACCCGCACGAAGACGTTGACCGAGACGATGAGGAAGACGATTAGTTCGGCGACCTCCCTTATGACAACAGCGAGGGCGAGTGGGACTTTGATGAAGATGAAGACGATTACGATGAAGAATAAAGGAGATAGAATGAAAGCTCCAAAACTAACAAAGCGAAACGGAAAACTGTTTGCCGACAAAGAGGAAGTCAGAGCAATTTCAATCGACAATGAATGGTCGCCAGCAGACGCGGCAATGCTTACGTTGCGTACAGAAACATTTGATTGGAGCTTTGACTTCAATCCAGAATCAGATTTGATACAGAATTGGGGAGCCGCTGAATGGTCGCCCAAAATGGTTCTGGACGCGGTTAAAGAACTTATTGACATTACAGATAGAAGGGTATGGAAATGAAGCAGAAAACAACAAGGCATTTCACGAAGTTTGGCGTTGAACTTAAATGGGACGGGGAACGAACGACAATCGACGAACGACCCGTTGAAAAGTACACGATGGATAACCTAAAAAAGTTTGACGCTAATCGGAGATTGTTTGCATACACCGAAAAATACATTTATATTTTCGACGTTACTCCGGGGTTCAAGTCAGTAACGTTTCTTCTCGAAGACGGCTGGGAAGGCGTTGTTATCTTGCAGAAAACACCGGAAGCGGTTATTCATTCAGGAATCGTTAAACTTTTGTCAGTTAGAGAACGAGAAAGTGGAAATCAGGTTATAGGAGAGGACGCAGAATAGAAATGACATCAGCAGAGATTAAACCGAAAATCATATTCCAGTTTGCGAAACATAAGCCAAACCCGAAAACGATTCAGGAATATTTCGACGCTTTTGAAACAGAAATGGGGCAGTTGAAACTATGCCACGTTTTCGGATTGCTCTATGTAATCAGAATCACATCCGGGGTCAGATTTATACCGATTTACAACATTTACCCTGACTTGCAGACAACGGTCAAGGTCAAGAAGGTTGAAATCTGGCGGGGCGAGAAAATGGCAAAATACAGATTAGCGACGGGTTTTGGCGTTTACGTTGAACTTGAAGAAATTAAAGAAGGAGATGGTAAATGAAGAAACCGCAAGAACGAACGCACTTATCCCTTGAAGGGCGTTATGCAACGACCGAGAATCACGAATTGGTCAGGGCAACAGGAACAGAAGATTTTAGCAAGGTTGCAGACGGCTTTTTTGTCAGTTTGTCGTATAAGTTGACTTCAAATATTTGGTTGACGTTCACGCACGGAGAACGCGGCACGGAGAGCTTTAATTTGACGTTTGTTACCCCGCATTTTGATGTGTATGATATAACAGAGCCATTCAGCGGGAAGCCCGTAGAAACGCGAAAGAAAGCCCTTTATGAGCTTGTCGATTTTGCGTTGAAAACTGGATTCTGGAACGGGAAAGAATCGCCGTTGTCCGAAGCCGATACTATTCAGATTCGAGAAACGTTTTACAAAAAGATTGAAGAATACCCTGTTTTGAATTAGGAGAAATCAAATGGAAGAAAAGATTAAATTTGCGGGAAAGTACGACATTCAAGACGGAAAATTGGTTCAGGTTACGTACAAGGCAAAAGACGAACTGGTTGCTATTATTTGCTATTCCGAGGAAATGGGAACGGTTTATTTTCATTTCGAGATGGGAGACATGGCGCAGAAAACGGCAATAACCGACCCTGTTGACGTTGAGCCGGATTGGGAACTCCCCCTTGAACAGGCGTGGTATTCATTCCGGGACGCGGTTGTCGAAGCCCTGCGAGAAACGACGTGGAGAGGGGAGTGTCCGCTTTGGCATTTAGATTATGAATTCCTTGACGGGACGGCAGAATACTTTGCCGAACAGATTTTCCGGGCTAGGGCATTAGAAGAATTGGATTCGATTCTGTAGGGGTGCAAATGAAACGAACTTACATCGGCGGAAAATACGTTTTGGCGATTGTCAAACACCCTAGAAGCGGCTACCCGGTCGATATGGAGCTTGTAAATGCAATCCCGATTAACGAGCAGGAAGAAGCCCTAGAGCGTTATAACGAATGGGTCGCCCAATATCAGGACGAGATTCATAGCGTTATGCTTATGCAGAGATACCGCCAATTATACCGAAGCGGGAACAAGGTACAGATAGAGTATTCAGTCGCCTTGAAGCCAGTAGGAGATGCATATTCAAAATACTGGACGTTCTTCAATATCGGCTGGGAACGCAAAGACGGGAAAGACTTTCTGACTGGCGGAGAGCGGGTAAAGCTAGAAGTCAGAGATTGGAATTAAAGACAATTCATCATTGACCGTTTGGGCGGGGAGAAATCCCCGCCTTTTTTATTTCTTGAAAAACACGCATAAACGGCGTTTCTAGGCTTAGTATTCTGACCCCTTATAATTTATCCCACGGATTAAACCTCTTGAAAATAGCCCCGATTTTGGGCGATTTTAGCCCTATTCTAACTTATTGGGCGAAAATCTTTGAAAATTCTTTGTTGAAAAAATAAAAACTATTAAAAAAACAATAATTTCTCACTTTTATATATAAAGCAATTTTTTAATTTCAATTAAAGATTATTTCAATCTATGTACCATTGCCCGCATTGCGGTTATTCTACCGTTCGATTTTCCAGAGTTGACGCTGCTTTTCGCCGTCAATTCGACGATTTTGTTTCGACGCTTGAAGCAATGATTTCCAGAATGCCGAAAGCCCGGATTCTGCAACTCGAATTGAACAGGATTAAACGCTGGGCTAATGAGGATATGGATTATGGTTTGACAACTCTCGAAAAGTTCGGGCGGTTGCACTACCCGGAATTTCGGGAATTGTCTTTGGATTACGCCGGGACGCTGAGGAACGGCATTAACAGATTGATTAACAGTTACAGATGAGATACTACAGACCTTATCGGGGAGTTCGATTCGCTAACCCTATTGCAGATAGACAGCAATATTACCGCGACAATCCGCAGTATAAAAGAGCGATTGACAACGTTGATATGCTATGCGACAGGGCGGAAGAACAAGCCGTTAGACTTATTGACGATTTGAGCAAACTGCGATATGCAAGCCAACAAGTCTTGCAGTCAGGCGACGCTATAAAAGACAAATGGGCGGACGACCCGCAACGTCTTAAAAAGGTTATTGATTGGGCGAACGTGCTTATGAAACAGCTTGAGCAATGGCAGACTAAAGGATTGTTTTAAGAAAGAGAAAGATTGTAATAAGGACAGCTAATAACAATGGCTAAACTCACAATTATACGATTCGACTTAAACAGCCCGGACGGGTATGATGTGAACCGCCTACCGGAAGGGGTAAAGGGCAATCCGCAGTTGATGATGTGGAAAGAACTTTGCCGTTCCGGCGTTTACGAAACAGGCGGGGTCAAGCATAACATCGACCGGGAATTTTTGCAAAATATTGTTGATACGTTTTGGGAACGAAACGCCAAAGGCATTGAAGTTCCCTGCCCTGTTGGTCATACGCACGACCCGGAAGCGAAACGCGGAAAGGTTATCTACGTTGAACTGCGGGAAGGGAGAGACGGAGCAATACACCTCTATGGCATTATTGAATTCGTTGACTTCAATGCTAAGAAGACGCTTTGCAATTCAGGCGTATCAATCGAAGCCCCGGAAGTTGTTACAGACGGGGACGGAGAAACTCACAAATATGGATTAGAACACGTTGCCTTTACGGATTACCCGGTCGTTGCGGGTATGGACGGCTTCCGCGACGTTGTTTTTAGTATTTTTCAGAAAAAGGATAGAAGTATGGGAAAACGAAAACGATTCACAGATGAGACAGAATTCGAGACGTGCCCGAATTGTGGACACGAATTCGACGACGTTGAAATCGACGACGAAGATATTGTTCAATCCCGCCGTTATGGAAGACGGTTTGATGATGATATTATCGACGAAGATATTGACGTGATTCAGTCTCGCCGCTACGGTCGCCGTTTCGACGACGACCTTGCTTATGATGAAGACGCTGAATTTGACGACGACCTCATTGACGAGGACATTGTTGAAAGTCGGCGTTATGGACGGCGTTGCAGTCGGTTTGCAGACGATACCGAGTTCGACGATTTGGCTTACGACGAAGACGCAGAATTCGACGGCCTTGAAGATGTTACTCAAGGGCGACGCTATGGCAGACGTTGTTCTCGCCGCTTTGCTGACGACGTGATTTATGACGACGACATTGCTTATGACGACGATGTTCTCTATGATGATGATTTAGAGGACGATGTTGTTACAAGCCGCTATTCTCGCCGTTGTTCACGCTTTGACGACCTTGACCCGGTTGATGAAATTCGCCAGTCAAGACGCTACGGCAGACGCTTTGATGATGATATTGCCTACGATGATGAAATCATTGAAAGCGACCTTGAAGACGTTGAACAGAGCCGCTACGGGCGACGTTGCTCTCGGTTTGACGATTTGGTTGACCTCGATGATGACGTTGACGTTATTCAAAGCAGACGCTATGGGCGACGCTTTGACGACGTAATCGACATTGACGAAGACGTAGACGATATTCAGCAGGGGCGTTGCTATGGACGGCGTTATGGGCGTAGATTCGACGACGATGTTGCTTATGAGGAAGTTGACGATATTCGCCAGAGCCGGAAATACTCCCGCCGATTCGACGATATTGTTGACGATTCCGACGATGAAGAAGTCATTAGCAACGAACTGACTGACGCGGTTGATAACAAGTTCGGAAAGAAGTTTGCGGACGAAGTTATGTACGACGAAATGCCAGTCAAGAATGAGCTTCAAGTTGAAACTGAAAAACTTTCCGCTGGAAAGAAATTCTCGTTGGGAGCCGCCGAAACTGTTTCCGCCAACATCTTGAAAGAGAACCGCGAATTGCAAGTTCAAAACCTCTTGAGTGAAGGCAAAATCAACCGTATTCAGGCGAAGCAGATTCTGGATAGATTCTGCAATCAGCAAGCAATTTCTTTCTCGGTCAACTCCGGCGACAATTCAGAGTTTAAGAACATTATTGCTCTTATGAAATCTGGAATCGGCGCTGACTATTCCGAAAAGACGGGCGTTCAATTTGCTCTCCCGGCTGAAAGCGGCGGAAATGAACTGTTACAGGAAATCGAACGCCGTGCGGCGGAAAGGAAGGGATAATGAGATACTATAGAGGAATTCGATTTGACTTGCAATCAGACCTGAATAAAGGGGTTGTGTTCGCACGGAAAGAAATTGAAGACGCTAAACTTGCTATGAGGGACGCGATTCAAGACGCTAAAAATCTTGGAAATGGGGAAGTTGCTAACATCTTGCAAGAAGCCCATAAAAAGGCGGAGATGGTTCGACTTCTTTTGATTCAAGCTCAAATGAAGGCTAAATAATTTTAATCGGCAATTAAAGGAGAAATAATATTATGCCACAGGTTTTTACTCGTAAGAATGAGATTTCGGACGTTCTCAAATGGGAAGTAGACAACCGATTTTCTCGCGACCAAATGACGGTAGATAATACCGCCGGAGCAACCGACTTGGAATTCAAGGTCGGCGAATGTTATGTAAAAGATACCGTTACCAAACTGACCGGAAGCGAAGCCGCTGTCCCGGCTGCGTGGACGGTTGTTATTGGAGGAACATGGGCGGCGGCTGATACCCTTGTTATTGGCACAACCACTTTCACGTTCGTTGCTTCTGGAGCCGACGCTTCCAATGACGAATTGAACATTGGAACCGGTGCTGAAATTGTTGCGCAGATTCAGGCTATCAATCCGACCGTTACTGGCTATACCGTTGCGTATGAAGGCGATTCTATCGTCTTTACTCAGGCGACTGCTTCCAGCACGGAAACCCCGCCGACCGTTACCCCGACCTCAACAGCCGGAACTGCGACAGCGACGAAGACAACCGCCTATAAAGCCGCCGTTGTCGGAAACGAATCTAGCATTGACTTCATCGTGTTGGAAAACAAGACGGTTTACAAAGGGCAAACAATGACCGTTCTCGGACTTATGCGCGGTCCCGCCATTGTTGACATTTCTAACGTTATTTGCACCGACCAAGACGCTATGAAAGCTCAACTGCTGACGAAGAACATTATCACGATTTACCCCGGTCCCTACGCCGTGTACCAAGAAACCTAATTCACGGACGGAGAAACAGGAACTTACTTATATCAAGGAGGAAATTAAACTATGCCTATGGGAAATATTCTTGACGTCTTCAATAATGACGCCTTTAAACTTCGCAGTATGTGCGAAGCGATTAACAAGATTCCGCCGATGTTCAACTACCTCGGCTCGGAAGGTATTTTCAAAGAACAAGGTTCGTCTTCGACAACCGTTGCCATTGAAGAAAATCAGGGCAAACTTTCGCTGATTCCTAACACGCAACGTGGTTCTCGCGGCTTTTCCATTCTTCCAGACCGTCGTAAAATGCGAGCGTTTATGTGCGCCCACAAACAGATTAACGACGAAATTCTGGCTGACCAAGTTCTCGGCGTTCGCCGTTTCGGGTCTGAAACCGAGATGGAAACCCCGGCGCAGAAGGTTGCAGAAAAGCTGGAAGCCGCTCAGAATTCAATGGAAATTACCCTTGAATGGATGCGCCTCGGAGCCGTCAAGGGTCAGGTTCTGGACGCTGACGGCACGACCGTTGTAACAGACCTGTTCCAAGAATTTGACGTTACGCCTCGCGAAAAGGTTTGGACTATCGACCCGAAAGATGAAAGCGGCAACTTCGTTGACGGTTACATCAAAAAAGAATGTAACAAACTTATCCGAGAAACTTCTAAAATCCTCGGTGGCACTCCGTTCACGGGCTTTGACCTGCTTTGCGGAAACGATTTCTTCGACGCGATTGAAAACTCGAAGGAATTCCGCAACGTTTACCACAATACCCCCGGCTATGATTGGTTGACAGAAAAGCACACGTTCCGCTATTTCACTTACGGCGGCGTTCGTTTTGTCAACTACATGGGCTGGATTGGCGACCGCGACTTCATTGCCGCTGGCGAAGCGTATGCTCTGCCTCGTGGCGTTGACGGTCTGTTCACAATGGTGTTCGGTCCCGCTGACTACATCGAAGCGGTCAACTCCGTTGGAATCAAGTATTACGCGAAGCAAGAACGCTTGCCGTTCGACAAGGGAATTCAGATTGAATGCCAGACAAACCCGCTGGCTCTCTGCACTCGTCCCGACGTTTTGTGCAAGTTCACGCTTGCGTAGTTTGAGAGGGGTTGAAAGGGCTACCTGTCGGGTTCTCCGACAGGTTTGCTCCCATTGTAACATTTAACGAAAGGAAAAGAAATGAGATATTATAGACCTCGGAGCTACCGGGACGTTCGCTTTGAACTTTCTGGATATGTAAAACAAGCAATTAGAATGCTTCCAGAACTTCAACGCAAAAATCAAGAGTTAGTGCAGACTATCAATAAATTTTCTTCTCTAATAGCGCAAGGCGAGCGAGAGGGACGTTTTAAGATTAGTCCCGAAATGAATAAAGCTGAAGAGCGTATGTGGGACGATTTGACAGAACTTTCTCGTTCGATAGATGCTGTAGAAAAGGTTTATAAAAACGTCAAATAATCCCCAATGGCTGATTATCAATCTGACGCTGACCTCGTAATGCAGGTGCCGAACTTTACGGAGTTCGCCGGGTTTGTCAACGACGACAATCTCAAGCGTCGGATATTGAAAGTCTGGGCGCAAAGGATTCGCACGTTTCTTTTGCGTGAGTTCGATAAGAACTCAAAAGGCGGCGGCAAATGGGCGCCTTTGAAAAGACCGAGAAGGGAGCCGAAACCCGCCCGTATTGACAAGCGAAACGCCGAGCAAGTTGCGATTGGTGCGCACTTTGCCAATCAGGCGATTCTGGTCGATACGGGTGCGTTGAGAATGGCTCTCAACCCCCGGGAACATAAACCGGGCGGATTAGAAGCAATTAGGATTGAGGGCGACAAAGCAACGTTGTCAGTCGGTTGGGGCGGGAACGATTTGAACCCGCCTAGCAAGCGGCACAAGACGAAGAAAAGCCCTCATATAACAATATCAGAATTGGCGGTTATTCATCACTACGGGACGCAACATATTCCGGCTCGTCCGTTGCTAGTTCAGCCGAACGAAGCAACAATGGACGCTCTGACGAAAATCGCCGAAAACGAGATAACGAAATTTATAGGTTGAAAATATGTTAGTACCACTTGAACGTCCTCAAAGAGGAGTTACTTTTGCAGATAATCCGCGAAATGGATGGTTTAATCTTTCATCCAAATATGCAATTGGAAAGTTTTTGCAAAATGCTCTTATGAATATTAACGAAAAAGAATACTGGTTAAAACAGTACGCAAGCAAAAATCCCGCCGATAGTTCTGATGTTCGCGACTTCCTTGCAGATATGACAAACATTAAACGCAAGGTCGAACAGATTATGAAAGAATCAAATGCCCTTGAAAAAGAAATTGGTAATTGGTCAAACGAGGGCTATAAAGGGCTTTAACAATCAATGCAACTCCCCTCTGGCTATACCGACCCGTTCACAATTCTGTTCAACGGACTGGCTGAGACCTTCCGCCAGAATCCGTTGATTGGGGACATGGTACGCCCGGATAACTTTGTTATTTTCGACGGCGTATTAGGCTTGAAAGACAGCGTTCAACACGGGGATTTGCCGGAATTGGTTATTGTTCCCAACGGTCATTCGCAAGAGGATATGGGAACGTCAGCGTCTGGAAGAATTAGCGAAAGCTACAAAGTATTCTTTTCGACGGATGATAAACGGGCGGTGTATATTCACGCCTTGCAATGGGAAATTTATCGTTGCCTTGAAACGTTCAACGCTTACGTATCGGGGAATTTGTTATACAATGGCGAACGGTTTATTGAAATCTTGAAGTTCGGGAGCGGGTCAGAATCCGTAACAAGCCCGGACTTCAACAGAGGAATAAACGGTTGGTGCGCTTCGTGGGAATTTACCATTGGAATGAGATTTCCGCATAGCGACTTATTATTTGAAGTTAAACTGGACGAGGAAGAAAATTCCGAAGAAACGGAGGAAGAATGCGACGATACTGCAGAAGCCGGGGAATAAGGTTCGCTGACGAAACATACTCCTACGAGCAATATTTGAAAACCGCTGACGGACGAAACCTTGACGCAGTTTTGAAAAAGATTCAGGCAAATGCAGAAATAGCAGAAAACGCCGCTAGAAAGGCTTTTGACATTGCTTATGCCAATGATAGGTTGATTGAACAATATCTTAGAATGCTTGACAGCGCCGTTGACAAAGGACTTGACGAAAAAATCGCAAGTCGAATAGAAAGTAGAATAAGGAACGCAAAACAACGTGGTAAATCTGCCATTGCAGAACTCCACGACTTTATTCAATTTTACAACGTAATGTTACACTAAGGAGACGATATGCGACGATACGGACGATACAACAGAGGATACAGCAGATTCGGAAGGGTGAGATTTGAACTTAGCCCCGAGGAAATTCAGAAGCGAAAACAAAACGATATGAAATGGTTTAAGGAGATTTATCAGGCTCTTGTAACAGCTAGCAACTACGACTATGAAAGCAAAATGTATCCGCTATTTAGTCGGAAAAATAAAGAACTTGACGTTCTTATTGCTAAGGGAAAACAGATAGGCGACTGGCTTCAGTTAAAAGACAAAGTTGAAAAATTCCAAAAAAGCCATAATGCAATGTTGAAAGCAGCTTGGGCAATGGAAAAGGCTCTTCAGAATATCGACGAAAGAAGTTTTGACCCTAGATTTTATCACTACGATTTTTCATAATGACCAATATTCCCGCCATTAAAAGAAACGTCGCCCGGCTGAACGTGTTGCTGAACAAGCAAGCTCACGCATTAGAAACGGTTGACATTATCGCAGAGAAAGTCGAACTGGTATTGCAGGAATTAGAAAACATACCGCAACTGAAAAACGAGGTTAGAGCCGTTCCGCATAGCGAAATGCGGAGCGACTTTAATGCGGTTCGAGAAAAATTTGAAGCCGTTGCGAAACGGTTTAACAATATCGCCAGAAAGGCGAAACAACTCAAGTACGAGGGAGAATAATGCCATTAACAAGTCAAGTATATTCAGGACGATTCGGAGCGATTAACGGGTGTAGTCAGGTTACGCAGTGGAGCTTGACAACAACGTTGACTGACAACGCCCATAGCAACAGTTATACCCGAGCGAGTAAAATGCGAGACGAAGGGGTCAAGGACTGGACGGGTTCTTGTACCATTCTCGGCAACGCATTTCCGGGCAGTTTCAACTGGAATCAAGCGACGCTAATTGAACTTTATACGGGCGGAGCTACATACGGCGGGACTGGAAAGAAATTCTCCGGTCAGGCAATCTGGAACAGCATTACACTCTCCGGCGATATTTCAAGCGGAAACCGAGTGAGTTGCCAAGTATCGTTTCAGGGTTCCGGGGCTTTGACAAGCGCAGAAGGGGCTTATACTGATACAATCACGCCGAACATCTGGATGTCGAAAGACTGCGAAATTTCGTTCGGGAGCAGTACGATTGAATGGAAATCGTTCAATTTTTCGATTAATAACGAAGCTCAGGAATTGCTCGATTCAAGTTGTTTCGTTGACGCTACGGACGACGTTTGGAAAAAACGTTACCCCGGCATTATTGACTGCACAGGAACGATTGATTGGGTCGGCGACCTTGAACCAGCGGGTATGAACGATGTCGGAGAATTAACGATTACGTGTAAAGGAACAACTGTCCTGCAAATGGGCTTTGCCCGTTATATGGGAATGGGAAGTTACACGGTTGACCCGTCAAGCGGCGCATTGATTGGCGGTTCAAGTTCGTTCAACAATATGGCTCACGACGATGAAGGAACAATGGGGTCGTTGACCGTTTTGGGAATCGACCTGTTCCCACCGACGGCTCAAAGTGGAACGTGATGAATAAATAACTACCCCCTCAAACTCAAAGGAGAGACTATGCCAGACGTAACAGCGGCGGGTGTACCCGTTAAATTATCCAGTGGCGAGATGGTTATTATCACGCCGTACTCTCAACGCGACGTAATGACCGTGTTGAAGATGATTCAGCAGAAAAAACTTGCGACGCTTATAGCGGCGATTCCGAAGGATTTGCCAACAGAACTTTACCGAGCAGCGTATGCCGAAGCGATTAAAATCAGTCAGGAGTTTGACATAAATCAAATTGGCAAAAACCTTGCCGATATGGCAGACGAAGAAATCTTGCAAACAATGCTTATGCTAACTCTCCAGAAAACCTATAAGGGCGACGCTGGCAAAAAAGCGTTGCAAATTATGGATAATCAGCAAGACTTCGAGAAGGTTATGATTGCCGCAAATGGTCAAGGTAAGGACTTGACGAAAGAAGAAGACATTGAGGCTTACGTTAAAGAAAAAATCAAAGACGAAGGGGAGGATAAAAAAGACCCCCCGGAAAGCGTCCAGTCGTAACCTATAGACAATACTGCGAGACCCTGCCGTTACTGGTAGGGTCGCTCGCTAGGTTTTACGGCTGGACTTATAACGATATAGCAGAAATGACCCCTGAGCAATGCGTAGCGGCAGTTGAGATGGCAACAAAAGACGCTGACACAGGAAATACAGACAGCGGAAAACCGGGATTAGACGGTAATCTCCATTTTTCAACGAAAGAGCAATGGGACTTATGGCGACAAACGAGAGGATTGAAATAATATGCCCCCCGGAATGAAAACATTAAAATTCGATTTGACCCTTATGACTGGCAACCTTGAACGAAACTTCAAGCGTTGTACGGTCGGGCTGATGAAAGCGTGGCGAGACTTCGGAACGAATATGAAGAAATCAGGTTCGTTTCTCGAAGCTGGCGACGCTATCTATATGTTCGGCAAAAAAGGGGTCGAATCTATTACAGCACTTTTCCACCCGTATGAAGCATTAGTCGGGAAGGTTGTCGCCGTTGGAGTTGCAGTTAAAAAGGCTTGCGAAAATTTTGAACAGTTTGAAAAAGCGGGGTTGAAAGCGTCTAATGCATTCAAGTCAGGCGGCGTTGTCAAGGACTTTGACAAGTTCAAGGGTATGATTCAGAATCAGACCTCCGGGGGAATGGGGAACATTACCGACGCTATGGGCGCATTAGGTTCTGTTCGTAAAGCAAACCCGGCTTTGAATTCTGGCGAATTTTTAGCGATTGCCGAATTGTCTACAGGGGCGGCGGCATTCAACGGCGAGGAATACGCAGACGCTTTTGAACGATTAGGAGATATACTCGGCTCGGACGCAGTAAGTCTTGACAAGTTGACTTCGGCTGGAATCAATTTCACGTTCAACGAATGGCAACAGGTCAAGGCGATGAATAATCGAATGATGATGCACGAACGAAACCGCATTATCATTGAAAAGATGAAGCAGACCTACAAGGACGCAGAAAAAGCCGAAGCGACAACGTTGTCTGGAATGTACCGCAGAATCGGCAATATGCTGGAAAATCTAAAGGTCAAACTTGGCGAAGCGATAGCCCCACTTGCGAAACCGTTTTTTCAGCTTGCCGTTTTGATTATGAATCTTGCGGAGGGATTTGTCAAGCCGTTCGTTGGCATTGCTAAAGTAATCGGGGCGGTCTTTTCGCCGTTGACGAAATTGCTCACGAATTGCACGGGGCTAGTAAAGACAATAGGGACGCTTCTCGGCGTTATTTGTACTGTATGGCTTGCGAACTGGATTAAGTCGCAGGCGACAATTCTTGCTTTAACGTTGAAAACAGCGTTAGCTCAACGGGCTATAAAGCCCGTAGGAATACGCTCTGGAATATCAATGCTGACAGGCGGAAAGGGTATTGTCGGCGGATTAAAATCGGCTGGCAGTTTTGCAATGACAGGTCTTATGGGAGCCGGGGGCGGCATTATGAAAGTTTTAGGTCTAGCCGCAAAAGGGCTGGGAGTTCTTTCTAAATTCGCCGGTCCAATCGGACTTGTTGTAACAGCAATAACTGCCGTTTCCAGCTTTTTTAAAGGCTGGGCTAAAGGCTTTACGGAATCGTTTAGCAATGCAAACGGTTCGTCGAAAAGTTTTATGGATATACTTAAACAGGTCGGAGGAATAATTATGAGCATTGTAAATATTATTCTTGTACCGTTTAAGATTATTTTCGGACTCTTTGAAAAGCTCGGGCAAATGGTTGGTTGGCTTGGCGGCAAGATTGGAGCAATCCTTTTGCCGATTATTGAAAAGACCGTTGGAGCATTGGAAAAGGCGAATAACGCCGTTGCAGATAAGGCAAAAGAGGCTTATTTCTGGTCGATGGAAAAACTAGGCTTTGATATGAGCAAGCAACGCGCTGAGTACGAAGAATATAAAAAGAATCGGGACAATCCAAAAGCGGACGACAAAGGTTTTATGCCAGCCGACATCGATTTCAGTTCTTCGTTCGAGGGAGCGGCTTCTATGACGCAGAGAATCCAAACCGCCCTTGTCAGTAAGAACAGTCCTCAAGCGAAAATGGTCGATTATTTGCACGATATTCGCGACTCTATGAAGGAACTAAATTCAGCGCAAAACAAGCAGGTAGAAGAAGAAAAGAAGGGCAATAGTCTTTCGGAAGAACAGATTAAAAAATTGACTGGGTTTAATATGGGGCTTGCATAATGGCAGATAATAATAACGACGATTTTCAACTTCCCGGCGAGGAATACGTCAAGTACGTTGACGGTTCCGAAATGTTTACAACTATTTCGGAAAACTACGAACTCCATTCAGGAACCGCAAGCGTCCAGATTAAGTGCAAGTGGGAAGACCGACATCAGGTTGTTGCTTCGTTTCTTGAGGGCGGCGACCATGCAAACCCGGTTGAATTTCCGTTCCCGTTGGGAGAATCAGGAACGCCGTTGGTTGCGACAAGCGTTCGTATTGAACCCATGCAGACAAACTATAAATCGGACGGGCAGACAATCGTCTATAAGTACGCTCTTATAACGTTGAGCTATTCGATGATGGCAACAAATATTGACGTACAATCGACAACACAATGGTTGCAGATTTACCCGTATGGGTTATACTGGAAAATTAGCAATTCAGACGGGGCGCACGAAGACCCTGATACCGGGGATAAATATGATATGGTTCAAGTAGCGCAAGACGAAGTGCCGGGAATTAAGTTCCCGTCTTACGATATAACCTTGTCGCACCCGCACATTAAGTCGGTATTTGAGGGCGGGAATTTCTCGCAGTATGAGGGATACGTCAACTCCGACCATTTAACAGTTTGGTATAACGGCGTAGAGTTTGAATTCCAGCCGGAAACGTTGCTCTGTACCTCCCCGTCGATTAAAGCGGGAGCGAATTTGTTTGGTTCGGGATTTAACGAGATTTCGCTGAAATTGTCATACAATCCGCTGACGCATAACAGGTTTTTCAACCCTAAACAAAATATGGGAAATCCGAGCGCAAGTCTGGAAGACCACGCCGTTGAAATGTACGTCAACGACGAGCAGGGAGAAAGGCGTATTATTATCTTCCCGCAAAAGCCGTTTAAACCGCTTTTTGAGGCATTCAAGTTTCGGGTTACTGATTGGGGCGACTTTGTTGGAGGCTAATAATGGGAATTGATAACCTCACGCACGTTAGAAAAGGACAACGTCTTTCCGCCTATACGGTCAACTCCATTATTGACGCTGTTAAAGGCACGGAAAAGCCCGGCAATTTCAAGCCGGGAAAAGGTATTCGTGCGCAAACATTGTTCTATACTTCCGTTGCAATTCCGCCCTATTCAATCTTTCCGCTGATTCCGAATGCGACAAGTACCTACGATACTTTCTATGCCCGGTACACGGTCGAGAAGTATACCGCAAGCCATTCTGACCAATATATTCCCGGCTTGTTTGGTACAAACGGACGCTTGACAATTCCCGCTGGCGTTCCGTTTTTTGGCAATATAATTACATCGGATTGGGACAGTCCGATTGTTGTCAGCGACTACGCAAACAACGCCAAAAAATGCGGATTCAAGGAAAATAGCTGGGAAGCGACAATTACAACGTCCGGGCTGTTCCTTAACGGGAAAGCCCCGCAAGGAACAAAGACTTACTACTCCCGAACCGTTTCGAGTGGCGAAGTCAAAGACCAGAAATTTATCGGTCTTTGCGAATCCGCAAGCTCGGAATTAAAGTTTACGAAATGCTCGTTGAACGGGCAAAGAACAACATACGACGAAGACGAACAGATTACTGCGTCTGTCCCGCCTTATATTGACGCAGTTGAACAAGGTGGGTATTATCTTATCGACTGGTTTAGTGAGTATAATTGCTGGGTTGTTATCGCCGGAACGTGCGCAGAAGACAACAGAGAGTATCAGCCCTATACAACAGTCAGCTTGACGCAACACGTCAAGGACGGCACGTCAAGCGGTTCTACGCCCTTATCGGGAACTGCCGCCAGCATTGGCGAACACGATGAATACGCAACTCTTGAAACGAATCTAATCTGGACGCAAGATATTATTGGTTATCCCGGACGAAGTACGAACATGTTCTATCAAGCCCCGACTTTTGCTTTGAATTCAAACCGGGACGCTATTACTTTTTCCGGGCTGAAATTAAATCCGGGAGCCGCAGGAATTGTCGTTTATCAGTTTGTTGTTACGAATTGCAACGGTTCCTGCCGAGACGTTTACACGGTTGCTTTTAAGTGCATTGAAGAAAATGCCGCCCCTGCAGTTACAATGTCGCAGACGAGCTTCACGCTTCAACCTGACGGGACTTTCGATGGCGATATTGGCACGGTTACGCAGACAGGTCAGGACGCAAACGATACGCTTGTTATCTATAATAAGCAGATATCGGGAGATTCAAACATTCTGGCGACGAACACACTGACCGTGAACCAGTCAACGAAAAAGATTCATCTGTACTTGAAGGCGAGCGATACCCATACCGGGTCTTGCCAGATTACGTTCTATGTTGACGATTCTCATAATCTTAAATCGACTACGGGCGAGTATAAACTGATAACTCTTGATATTACCGTCCAGAACGCGCCAGAAACGCCGTAGAAAGGGAGGAAGCAATGAAGTGGTATAAATACGCTGGTAATCCCTCTTGCGGTTGTTGCGACGAATTATGCCCGCTTATAGCGATTACCCGTTGCAACTTCAACGAGTACTGCATAACGTCCGGGGAGGAATGGCGGGAACACGATTACGGAGCATCAGGCAAGCAATGTGAGCTATGGTATACGCAGAGCGCAACAATTTCGATTGACAGTTCAAAGACCGGGGCGGTTGACGGGGCGGTCTGGATTGACGGATTCACGGCAAACGCTTGGGACGCAAAATATAAAGGTTCGGGACAGACCAGAGCAGACGGCGATACGTTCACGATAACGGAAACAGTTACGCTCGGCACGCATACTATTGTATATTCGCAAGCCCATGAATGGGTCTACAATTCAAGCTCGGCAACGTACAGCGACATTCTGAAAATCGGCGTTTACATTGACGGGAATTGTTATTGGACGGACGTTCTGGAAAACAGGGGAAGTTCATCGACTGAACCGTCTTATACCTTCAACCTTGTTCTCTTTCGTCGGGGAAATAACGTTGACGTATACACTAGCAACGGCAATCGCTGGGTCTGGTCGTTTAGCGATTTGTCGAGCAACAGATTTGCATACACATTTCAGGCGGTCTATACCGGGTCAACGAAGTATATTTGCGTAACTCCGAATCTGACTTGGCGAACCGTCAAATATAAGCCGGACGCAGGGTGCGTCTATTACCCGCCCGGAACGTTGACGCAAACGCAGATAAACGATATTGAAGAACGCCAGCGGTTGAGCTTTGAAAACAATCCTGATTGCCGGTATACAAGCGGGACATTCTGCCCGGAATTCTCGCCAAACTTTGGAATCAGAATTGCAAATAAGCCCTCCGAATATAGCGCTTGCCCCTCAATATATCAAATAGTTTACATTGCAGACAGTATTGGAGGAACGAGCTATACAAATCCGGTTTGGAATATTCAAAAAACGTCTTATTGTATAGATTCTGGAATTGCCAGAAGAATCAATAATAGCATTACCTACGAAAACTCTGTTAGGGCGGTCAGTAATTGCTCTGAATTCCCATACGGCTTCACTATCGACTACTGGCTAGATACAACGGACGCAGAAGGTATGAGCATTGTAACCGCCCCGCAACACGGAACGGCAACGATTTTAGAGGATAGCAATACAAGGAGAATTCGCTATACCGCCCCTACGTCGTTGCCTACTGGAACGTGTATTGATTGGCTTGAATATCAGCTTACCGGGAAATATGGAGAGACAAGCCGAGGGGTATTGAAGTTCAAACTGTACAACGAAGAATATACTCAAGATTATATATGGGAAGATTATTTATTCAGCCCGTCCGAAGGGATTGTTGAACAGAGCGATTATTATCAGAAAGTCTTGAAGCTGACGGTCGAAGGGGAACGGGCTAATATTGGCGATATTCCGACAAGCACGGAAACACAATGGCACGTTGAATTATACGGCTTGCTCCCGCACGGTATAAAAAAATATACCGAACTTTCCGGCGTTATATTTTCTTATCTTGACGGGATTTCAAGCTGGTATTATCAATACGGAAACATTGGCGACCTCGGAGATGTTGTAAGCAGCGATAATCCGAAAACACCGACCGACCCCGATTACCAGTATTATGCGGCGGCAAAGGCAATGCTTGAAGCGATAACGGCAAGCATAACGTTGCGAGCGGCGCAAAGGGGGAATAAGTTTTTCGTCAGCAATAACAACATTATTGATTCTTGCTCTAGTCAGGCTATAGCGACAACCACTATAACAGCGTCGGTAAAACTCGTTAAAACCAACGTCTACATTGTCAGTACCGGAAGCGGAAGCCAAACAACAGAAACAGAAACCGATTCGCAACAATTACAGAATCAGACGCTTGTTATTGATTGGGGAGAATCGCCAGCAGAAAGCCCGATTGGATTAATCGTACCTACAGACCAAAGTTTGAGCATTGACGTTGCGGCGTATTCATCACGGTTTTATATTAGCTCAGTTCCGTTGACCGTGTATATCAGAATAGGGCAAATAACGGTAGATACAGGTTCGTCGACTCCGCTATGGACGGGCAATCAGCAATCCGGGACAACTCCGGGAGGGGATTCGTGGCAGAGCTATGATAAAATAACAGCCGAAATCCAAACGTCAACGTCGATAACTTATTTCTGATGGCAGAGTGCAAGTTTGAATATTCTGACGAAAAACAAGCGTGGGTCTGCTCAGTATGCGGTCGCGTTGTTCAAGCCCCGAAAGAGAACGTCGTTCACGCTGATTGCAAGCGGGGAGTGAACTTTATCCAGAAAGCCGTTCACTATGCGGCGGCGGTTGTTACTCACGTTGCAACCGGAGCAAAAACAAGGACAGACGAAGAAGTCGAACAGCTATTGGCGATATGTCAACAATGCGAGAAATACAACGCTCTCAAAGGCTATTGCCGTGTCTGCGGGTGTAGGTGTAACAACCTGAAAAACGCCTTCTTGAACAAGCTCCGAATGGAGAGCCAGCATTGTCCGGGGAAAAAATGGTAAAAATTTTCCTCTCCCCCTCTTGCAAGTGGAAAAATTCTGATTATAATAATTACTGTATAGAAAGTTCTGAAAAACAGAACTATTTGTCGCCGTTCTGGCGTGGATTGAAACATTGTTGGTTGTTATTGCCGACAGTCGCCCGCAAGGGCGTGGATTAAAACAACTCCCTATTAAGTAAACTGCCCCGGAATACTGGATTCCGGGGTCGTATTTTGGAATCTCGAAACGTGGGAGAAAATATGCAATTTGACAAAGTATATCTGTCTAAAGAGGATTTGCAATTCTGTCTTGAAGCATGGGACAAAGAACTCGGCAAAAGAGTAGACGCAGTACATTGCGACGTAACCCGAATGTTGCCAGACGATAGGATTCGCTTTGAAGCGTGGATTTCCGGGCGAACATATAAGAAATGGCAAGACGAAAGAAGCCCATACTATAAAATCTATCCCGGCGTTATAGAATCATTATTACGCCTTGACCTTGACAAGCTCTCGCAGTATGATATTCCGCCGTTCCCGTTTGGCATTACAACTCTTGAAATTGAAGCCCCCGAAACGTATTGGGACGAATTGAAATTCAAGTCAACTCTGATTTGCAACGTGCAAGGGCATTTCGGTATTGTTACAAAGATTCAGGACGGGCATTTGACGTTCAATCTAATCAAACATAGTAACCTTCACGAAGCATTGCAACGTCCAGAGCTTGACGATGTAACAAAGAATCTTGTCCGAATTATTTATGGAGTATTGACAATCGGCGAAAATCCCGATATTGTCAAGCCCGTTGTCTTACGCGCCGACGCTCGAAAATATGAAGAATCGGGCGATTTGAAATATATTGAAAAAGCCAGACGAAGGGGTGTTTTTGGATTTGAAATCGGGGCAGATATACCGACCCGAGAACAGCTAAAAAGAATGGTAGAGGAAAACGAAATCGCCATTGCTCACGGGAAGAAAGCCCCGCATTTCCGGGCTTCGCATTTAGCCCTTGTTCACACCGGGAAGGGAAGGGCATTGCCGAAGATTATTCTGCGAAAATCCAGCGTCATCAATAAAGATTTATTGACCAAAATCCCGCAAGGATACTATATCGAACGGGTCGAAAAGGGCGAAAATTAAAATTTTTCAAAAATTTTTTATCGTGCTAACTCCTTATTTTCTAATGGTTACGAGAACTCGCTTAAAAATTTTTAGCATTTTTTCAAAAAAATGCCGCAACCCCCTTTTACTTTTCCAAAAATGAGTTATAATTAAAGCATAAAAATTAAGGAACGGCAATTAACCAATGCCAAAGTTAAACCTCTTAGATTAAAGGAGACACAAAGATGTTAGCATTTCGAGAAAGTTCGGTTTATCTGGTCAGCGGTTCACGTTTCGGCGGAATCGTACTTGTAACAGACATCACAAACGGTCATGTTTTTGGACGTTTTCTGGTTCGCAATAAAGCGAATGGAGAGTTCTTTCAGCAAGAGTTCCACAGCACGATTAACACGGTTGACAATCATCAGAATTTTGACCTTTGCATTGGAAGCAGTCCCGAAGAAGGCGAACAAGTAACCGTTGAGGCTTGCGAATGCGTTACAAGCATTGAGCTTTACTGATTCATATTTTTAACCGGGGCGGTTTAACCAGTCGCCCCTTATTCAAGGAGACACAAATGCAAAACACAATCGAAATTCACGTTCCGTATTATTACAACTGCAAGGACGGCGGAATTGACCTTCAATGCGAGGGATTCACTCGGAACGGATTTATTGACCTGACCGAAGAATTCGCCCATTTTAAGCCGGGAGAGTTCGAGCTTGACGCTGACAAGTCATGCCGAATCAAGATTGACGAAGACGCTTGCAAAAAGGCACTGGCAAACCTGAAACGCACGAACAACCGAATTCTTAAAGATTACCTGCTCGACCCGATTAAAGGCGTTAAAATCTGCACGATGGAATAATCACTAACCAAAAGGAGACACAATTATGTATTATTACGCACAGCACTCAACCAATGGAATCGAATGTTTCAAGATTGAAGACGAAAGGCGCACGATTCAGAATTATCTGAAAGAACTTGACAACACGCCTTTCCCGCCCTTTGAATACCTGACCGAGAAGGAAGTCAAAGATGTTCTGGCTAATGAGCCGGACGGAAACGACGAGTTCCAGAAAGCCCGTTATGACGCTTTGAAAGACTACGTTGACAGCGAAGACGCACAATCCCCGATTACACTTGTCGCTTACCCTGACGGAACTCTGGAAATCTGGTCGCCGGATTACGAAGCCGACCTTGACAACTGGGAGACGCTAATGAACGAATGGGCGGAACAGGAAGACGAATTCGACGAATTGCCCTTTTTCTTTACCGCAGATGAAGCGGCGGAAAAGGTTGAGGAAGCCCTTGATGATTACAACGAGGATAAGGCAGAAGAAATTATCCGAGCCGTCTTTGACGTTGGCAAAGAGTACCAGACAAAGGCGATTGTCGCTTGCCTGAAACTCAAGGAAGAACTTGAAAACTTCACGCCCGGAGACGAAATCCCGGAAGAAGTTTTCGATGGCGATATTGGAACGCTTTGTGAATTCGCCGGAACTGACTGTCCGAACATCGACCCCGGAACATTATATCTGGAATCCGATTGGGGAAAGAGTGGCGTTGAATACATTGACAGCCCGGAAGAATATTTCAAGGAATTTCTCGAAGAAAACAAAGACCTCAAACTTCCGATTGTCAACGGCGAAGTCGATTGGGATAACCTTGACGCAGAAACCGAGCAATGGGGAGCCGGGGCTTGGCGTGATTACGTTCAGAGCAAGGACGCAGAGTTTTGCGACGATTGCCTGAAAGCGATTCAGGATGCGTTTGAAGCATTGAATTGGACTTTCGGAACAACGTTTTAAGGGAGGTTGAAATGGCTTGGTATACAATCAATTACGCTTGCGGTCATTCAGAGCGAAAACAACTTTACGGGAAGGAAGCTGACCGTCAGAAAACAATTCAATTTCTCGAACAGCAAGAGTGCATGGATTGCAAGGCGGAAGCGGCGAAAGAAAATGAATCTCATTACGTTGAAAAGTACGGTTGCAAACCGCTTGTCGGAAGCCCTAAACAAGTTGCATGGGCACAGGAGATTCGAGCTAAATATTTTTCCCGAACGGAAGACGAAAGGTTAAAGAGAGCAAGGGCAGATTTCAGCGACGTGATGAGCGTCTTGAAATCCGCTTATAAATCAATCCCGGAAAATGAGCGTCCAGACTTTGAAACGACGGCTAGGCTTGCTCTTGACGCAATGGGGCTTGATAAAGAGAATCCTGAAGCAATGGCAAAGACCATTGACGAATCAATCCTCAAAGTCGCAAGAGAGCAAGATAGCGCAAGATTCTGGATTGACATCCGTGAATTTCCGGTCGGAGCGATTGAAGAAATATGGGAAAGTGAATTGGAAGAAATTGCAAAAAAAGTTTTTGCTGAAAATAGGAGGCAGTAATGGAAAAAGAAAGTTTTATTTCGGTCAGCTTAGATGTTTGGAAACATCACCCGAATACCGATATTCACGCCGGGGAGCAATGGGTCGGAGACTATTATGACAATTTCAACTTTGACAGCGTTGACGAACTGAAAGAAGCGTTTGCGGGGTTAAGGGAAAGAGTGAGTGCGAAAGCCCCGAACAATACGCCTTATCGGATTGTTGCTCGTCTACATTATTATGATAACAAAGACAAGCGAGACGGAACGGAAGTTAGTTGTTACTACAATCTGGATAGGAAATATAATGCGGCGGTTACGCATTGCTACAAACGAAATCCAGAGTTCTGCGAAGCTATTTTGTCGGTTTGCGGTTGTCGCAGATTGCCAGACATTGAACCGGAAACCGTTCTTTCGCCAGAGGGAACTGTTTTTGACTTCGACAAGAGAAACGAGCTTGATGAAGTATTACAAGAAATGTTTGAAGAAGAACAGGAGAACTAAAAATGATTGACAAAGACAAGCAGACGATTTATTACGCAATGGGGCGTTTCGTTGCCCTGTTCAACCTCACCGCTGGCGAGGATTCAGGAACGCAGCTTCGACGCTTGAGCAAGATTCAGGACACGTCGCCAAAGAACGAATTGCCGTTCCTTTTGAAAACGTGCATGGAGCTTCATCTTGAAGCGAAATGCCCGGAGATTCTGGAAGTTTTGGATATGATTAACCCGGACGAAATCCCGGAGCGATTCACGCCGGAAACGCTCGGACAGTTCCAGCTTGGCTACTTTCATCAGGAGAGCGAATACTACAAACGAAAGGAGGAAAATGAAAACAAATAAAAACGGAAATATCCAATGTTGTTTTTGGCTTGACCCGGAAAACTATCACAAACTTGCGGCTTACGTTGCCTCGAAGGGAAAGAAGCGAACAACAGTTGTCAACGGGATTTTCAGGGAGTATTTTGAATTCTTGGCGTACTATAATTGGCGGACGGGAATCGTTCAAGATAACCGCACACCCGCCTATTATATGGGGCGTTTCGTTGCTTTATTCTTTCTGCTGACCGACGTTGACTTGCCGACGCAGCACCGCAGAATGGGCTTGATTCTCAGCAAGGAGCCGAAAATGGTCGGGCGAATGATTCAGGAAGCGAAACATCAGAAAGTCGAGAATCCAGAACTTGAAGAATTGATAACGAAGTTTTCGGAAAAGGATTTTTCGTCAACGTTGACCGCCGAGGAAGCCGTCCAGTTTGAAACAGGATATTGGCACGAACGAAACAGGTTCCTGAATGGAACGAATGAGCCTTGCCGTTAGCTGGTTACTAACGGTTGCGGGGAGAGTTGTGTCGCCCCCGCCCCCCGGTTGAAATACGCCGGGGTTCTTTTTTATATTGGACGATTCTCAAAATACGTGCCAGAATCGCCCAAAACCGGGCTAATTTCGCCGAGTTTGGAATTGCCCGATAAATTATACCCGGTTTGAAACTCAATGATTAAAGTCCCATTTTAGAGCATTTTCAATCGTTGCAAAATTTGCAACAGTTGACAACGAAAAAGGAAAATTACAATGGGTCAGTATTTCAGAATCTATGCCCGTTCGCAAGACGGAATTGAAAAAATTTTTGAACCCGATGTGTACTATCGGGGCGTATTTCCAACGCCGTTATCAAAACATGCTCTAAGCGAGGGGCGGAAGCCGCATTATCTAGGTTTTGGTTACGGTCTTCTTCAGCATTCGTGGATAAAATCTGAATTGGCGAAAGCGTTTAACTATTACCTGTTTTCCAATCCGCCGATGAACGTTGTCTGGTGCGGCGATTATTCGCAGGAAGAAGAATGCCGTGAGCTAGGATTTGAATATCAGCGGGTATGGGGATTGACCGTTTACGGAGAACGTATCAAAGAAGCAAAAATTGACAAACTTCAATTTCCGAACAAGGAACAGAGAAAAGTGTTTGACAAGATGAATTATTTTGTCAACTATACGAAGAATCTATTTCTGGATTTTAATAAGTATGAGTATTTCAGCATAATTCTGGATAATCGAAATTTCTTGAATGAATGTATGTATCCAGTATCGTTATTGACTGCATTGGGAAACGGACGAGGGGGAGGAATCTACTGCGCTTGCTATCCGAACTTTGATAAAGTCGGAACGTGGGCTGGCGACCTTGTATCAATAGAGGAAACGCCCCCGGAAGGATTCAGTGAATTTGAAGTTGTTTTCAACTTCACGAGAAAAGATAAAGGGTAAAACAAGCCCCGATAATGGGGCTATTACCCTTATTTGCAAAGGACATTCTTGTCCTTGACAAATTATTCTTCCCACCAGCCCCGTTGACGTTCGGCGGCGATTCTTTGAGAAACGACAGCGGCGGAATGGTCATAAACTCGGGCTAGGTTTGGCGACAAATGCCCGGCAACCTTGCTTGCGACATCATAACCGTATTGGGCGGAAATAGCCGAATAAGCGGCATGCCGAAGCTGATAAGGCGTCCAGTATTGAATATCAGGATTCAATTCTATTGCTCGCTTGACCGCACGGGAAACAATCTTTGAATAGAGTTCTGAATTGAAACATTCTGAATAGCGATTCAAATACTTTTTATCGGCATTCTTTTTCGGTTTACGGCGGGACGATTCAACAGTAAATTCAACATGTTCCCGAAGCCGAAAAACGTATTCTTCCCCTGCCCTGCCCTGACAATATTTCCGAAGAATTTTCTGCTCGGCAAGACCGAATGCAAACTGACGATGAACGCCAGTACGAGCAATTTTATTTTTCGTTCGGTCAGCCGTTGCCGTTCCAGAATCGGAGAAAATAATATCGCCAACACGCAGGTCGCAAACCTCGGACGGACGCAAGCAAGCAGAGCGTTGAATTCTAACCATATCCGCCACGATTGGCGACAGGTAAGGGAGAGTTGCCAGCACGTCAGAATCGCTTACAGAATCCCGTTTCGGGCGGTCTGGAAGTCCTCTTGAATTGGCGGCGGTTATACCGGGAAATAGCCGTATTGATTCTCGGAACATCGGGGAGATAAAGCCGTTGTTTACGCCCCATACCAACACCCGCTTGAAGTGCTTCATTATGCGGTTGACATACGACCTTGACCACGCACGTTTGATAATGAAATTCTTGCCGTCCTTGTTGACTGAATAGCGAATTTCCGGGGCAATGCGAATCAGATAATTCTGAAACGCAACCAGAAACGACATTGAAAAGTCAGAGAGATAAAACGGAGGGAACCGTTCTTTTGCGTATTTGATAGCGTCTGCGTCGTGCTGACGGTCGCGACAAAGATTATCGCCATTCAAAAATTCTGCGGCAAAAGAATCGTAAAGGTTTTCTGATGTTTTACCGCCTACTTCAGGGATTGGATTTTCATTCAGGAATTGGGCTTTGATTCTCTGATATTCCGCTTCCGCTTGCGGAGTACCCCATAGACCGAGATAATAATACGTTCGTTTCCCGTTGATGGTAACAATGCAACGTGCCGTATCCCGACAAGCCCCATTCTCGGAGGATTTTCGTTTCTGACGAAGAATGGCGGAAATATGGTTTTTCATTTGGCAATACTCGTCCTTTCCGTGTTCACAAAGTTTGTGAACACAAACTTGAATAAAGACGGAGTTGCCAAAAACCGTTTGAGCCTTGAAAATAAGGGCTTTTCTTGCATTAGGGGCAGAGGGATTCGAACCCCCAACCAAGGGATTATGAGGCGAATTATTCTGCGCCTTTATTCTTAAAGTAAAATCGACGATAAGCCATGTATTTAAGGCGTTTCAGCCGATACTTTGTAACAAATAATCTGCTTACAAAAACGTCAAAAACTGGCTATTTTGGGCTAAAATAAGCCGTGTTCACAAATTTTTGTGAACATTTCAGACGATAGCATAAGATGAAAATCCGGTCAAGACCGATTCCAGAGAGCAGAAAAACATAAAAAAAGACCCCGAAAAGGGCTAATTTCAAAGTTTTTCTAAAAATTTTTTTAAATTTTATATCCTTGTAAATAAAGGATTTACGGTCGCTTGTGAAAACTTTTTCGCAAAAAATCTCAAAAATACCTCAAATCCCCCTTTACTTTTTCAAAACGTGGTGTATAATGTAGGCATAAAGATTGAGGAAAGGAAAAACGAAAGAAAACCTCAAGAAAAGAAAAAGCCCCGACTTCCGACGTGGAAAATTGAAAGCCGAGGCAAGTCCTAAAAAGAACGGTCTACAGTATATCAGATTTCTTTAATCTGTCAAGACCGTTCGGAACCGCCCAAAGGGCAGAAAGAAAAAACGGTCAATCTAATGTTTACGAGCTTTGAAGAATTGTTGGAAGAAGGAATCGTCAATGAGAGCGGCGAATTCGTCAGACCCCTCACTTTCATTCAGTTGACAGGTCAGGAATCGGGCGTTTGGTTCGACTACAATCCCGGCTCCGGCGACTTCTGCGAATCGAACTGGTACAACGATGACGTTATCGTTGATGATGAATACCGAAACTCTTACTTTGACAAGATTCACGCCATTCTGAAATCAATCAGCTACTCCGAAGAGTTTGCCGTTGACGTTATCAATGATGATGAATTCGAGAGCATTGAAGCCGGAGCAGGTTGCCAGCCGGAGGATTACGAAGACCTCAAGAGCGAAGGCAAAAAGGGCGGCTATTGGGAATTGACAATCGAAATCAACGGCGACGAAAAGAGCTATTATTTCTTCGCCCCCGAAGACTGGAACTGATTCTGGAGCCACTAACAACAAGACAAGGAGACCCCGGCAATGATGAAGGAAGAATTTGAAGCGTTGGTTAAAAAGACGGTCAACGAAGATGATTACAAGGTTATCGAATACGTCTATGCTAACCACCCGCTTTTCGATACCAAAAAGAAAGCGGCTGACGCTTACAAACTGTTCGGCATTTCAATCTTTATCGCCCTCAAACCGGAAACGAAAAAGTATGCAGAAGCCTACGAAGCCATGCGCTTGGCAATGATTGAAGCCGAAGCTCAACAGCAAAAATACAAGGCATTGGTCAACGAACTTTGTATTGAAAAATAAATCTTGAACCTATCCTCCCGACAGAAATGTCGGGAACATACCTCAACCATTTTAATTTAAGGAGACACTTTACAATGTACGAAGCACTTGCAATTTCAACCGAACTGAACGACCTGATTTCTTATGTTGCCGACGCTTATGATATGCGGATTGAGCCCGATTACAGCGGACGTGGTATGTACGGCGGAAAATGTTTCGGTCTGGTGTTTGAAGGCACCGTTGGGCAGTTCTTTTCCGCCTTCCTGCAAAGTTTGAGCGACGAAGACATCTCCCTGAAACACGAACTTGCTGACCTGTTCGACCAGATGCAAACTGATTCAATGGGACGCTGGGCTACAATCTACTACTTCCCCGGCTGGATTCTGGAAGAAGAAACCGAGGATTACGAAGACGAAGAAGAAATCGACGAAGAATAATCGAACACTACGGAACGCCCCTGTCTTGCCGGAAACGGCAAGCGGGGGAATTGGAAACAGACTTTAATTTAACCTTTTTAATAGGAGAAAGCAAAATGACATCAATGATTCTTGAAACAGACACGATGTTCTCACATCGAGAAAAACCTTGGCACGAATACGGCAAAATCGTTGCCGAAGCCCCTACGAGCGAGGAAGCAATCAAACTCGCCGGTCTGGACTGGAACGTCCGGAGTTACCCCGTTATCGTCAATGGGGAAGCCCTGACCGACCGGGTTGCCCTTTGCCGGGATACTGATTGCCGATTCTTCGGGATTGTCAGCAACAATTACCGGGTCTTGCAGAACGCAGAATCCTTCCGCATTATGGACACGATTATGGAGCAGGGAGAAGGAGATTCTCTCCGGTACGAAACCGCTGGGAGCTTGTTCAACGGTCGCAAGGTCTTTATGAGCGCGGCGTTTGAAACGGAACACGAAGTCGCCGGGGATAAGATTAAAACCTACTTACTCTTGAGCAACACCCACGACGGAACGAACGCCCTTCATCTGGCAATTACCCCGGTCAGGGTCGTTTGTTGGAATACGCTTCAAGCCGCGATTTCCAGAGCAACGTCCCATTGGTCGATTCGCCATTACAGCACGTTGGAGGATAGAGTTACGCAAGCGGCGGCGGCGATTATCAAAGCTCGGGAATACATGACAGCGTTTGTTCAAGCTGGCGAAATGCAAGCGGAAACCAGAGTAGGAGAGGGAACACTTGAAGCCCTTGCCAATGCCCTGTTCCCGGTTGACCCGAAGCTCGGCGAAACTCACAGAAAGGGAGTGGAAAAGAAACTTGACCTGTTCGAGAGATGTTTGAACGCCCCTGATTTGCGACAGTTTAAGGGAACGGAATGGGGAATCCTCAATGCCGTTTCAGACCTTGAAACGCACTTCCTCCACAAAAAGAACGAACGGCTTGTCGCAAAAATGCTGAATGGAACAATGCCACTTTATCGTCAAGCAATGGAATTCCTCGCCCAATGATAATGACCGAACAGAAACACGAAATTACTCTCCCCGTTGTTTTCGACGGGGACGAGTGCGGAAGCTGCGAGCGCTTATTCAGAGCAAGCTACGGAATGATTTGTACGGCGTTCACGCAGTTGGTTGACCAGACGGAAACGGGCTTTGAACGTTGCCCTAGATGTAAATTTGAATTTCCAACAGACCCGGATAAAGACCCGATTCAACCCGGATTATTTTAGGAGAATACCAATGACAGAAGCAAAAGCAAACGAAACCATTAAAGACATCGTAAAACGCCGTATTCAGGGCGTATGCGTTGACGGAGAGCAATGCCCGATTAAATACTCGGTCGCTCAAAACTCCTTTACAATCGCCGTTTTTGGGCGAATTAAAGCCCTTCGCAGAAACGAGCTTGTCGCCCTGCTGATTCAGGAAGCCGAACGGCTCCAACGTTACCAGAAATTGATTGGGGAGGAACAACAATGACCCTTTATCCAGAACAAGACGATTACGAAGACGACCCGATTGCCGAACTTTCAGAATTGCTCGGCGTTGACTATGCGGACGTTCAACGGGTGTACAGCTTATTTGACGAAGACGCTTACGGATTCACGATTGAAACCTTTGAACGGATTTTTGAAAATAACCTTTTGAACCTGAATGGAGGATACTAATGCCTAACGAAGAAATTGACGCTCTGCTCGGGCGTTTTATCCGGGAAGCGGGAGGACGGCTAACCTACCTGACCGAAGACAGAAACGGGGATATTGAATACAAGGGAAAGCAGTACCGGGAGACGGCTGAGATAACAGACTTGCCCGCAGTTATTATTTCCGACTATCCCCCCGAGTACGTAGTATTCACAATGTTAAGCCAATTTGCAAAAGGCTTTCGAGTTGTCATTATAAAAAAATAAGCCGTCGCCTAGACTTGGAACCCTCGACAACGGCACGCCCCTTAACAGAACGTATCTTGATTATAGCAACGATTGCTAATCTGTCAAGACGTTCTCTACAAAATAGGAGTTGAAATCTTAACTCAACCCTATGGAGGACACAATGAAGCTGGAAGTTAAATTGACAGCACGAAAAATTGACTTGCAAGAAGGATTACTTGTATTCGATACTCCCGAGGCGTTAAAGCAGCAAATAACATTATTGCAAGACGCATTAAACGACCGGGAACAAAGGCTTGAATACTTTGACGATGGGATTTATTTCGACGGCGAACGTTTAGCATTGACCACGAAACACGAATCGATTTTGCGTTGTTTCGAGTGCATGGATAAAGTTCCCGCAATAGACCTTATTTATAAGGTATGGGGAAACGGAATGACCCTTCAATCGACAGTTGCCTCGACAATAAACCACTTGAACAAAAAGATTCAGGATACCGGGATATTCATCGAACGAGATGGAGAATTTTACAAAATTGTCAAAGAAATTTAAAAAACTTTTAAAATTTAAAAGTTGCTTAAAACTTGACCTTTATAATTAGTCCCGTAAGCAACAAGACCAGCACAACAAAACATTCCTTAGCGGGATTCCGGCTGGTCGAGCTTACAAACGAACAAAAAACGGATTCCCGCTATTTTTGTATACCATGAGAAATTTCAGACAAGACCCGGAAAACGAAATGCTCAAGCGGCAGTTGAGGCTGGCGAAGATTCGCATTTCACTCGTTGAAGAAATTGCGGATTCAGCCGCAGAAATCAAGGCTTTTCAGAAAGCAATTGTAAAGCGTCTGGACGCAATTCTGGAAGCAACGAACAAGACGGGGGATAGATTATCCGCCCTTGAACAGCAAGCCGCAGAAAGCCCCGCAGAACCGGAAATTGAGCCGGAAAAGAAAGAAACCAAAAAGAAGAAATAAAACCCTTCCGTGAAGCCGTTAGTCGGGAGAAATCCCGGCTGGCGGGATAAGGGCGGACGAATTAGAACGGAGTTGCCAACATGACCGAACAACAATTCAATGATTTGCCGGAGCTTTTGAAAGTGAAGCAGGTCGCCGCCCTTTTGAACATTACGCCTGACACCGTTTTGGAAATGGTAAAAACTGGAAGAATATTACCTGACGAGGTATTTCAGCCAACGCCGAACTCTCACAAACGAATTCGGAAATCAGCGATAAAACGAATTTTAAAATTCAACGCAGAATCCCCGATTCAAAAGGTTTTTGAGATTAGCAAGCGAACGGCTGACAACTTGGAATATTATCGCGAGTACGATATTCAGAACGGACTGGCAAGGGCTTATGCCCGGTACAGAGTAAGCAAGACAGATGAAGCCCATAGTTTGGGTTTCAGCATTATTACAGACAACCATTAAAACAAGGAGAATCAATGTCGAAAACGCCTAACTATCACAATGCGAAAATTTCGCGAAAACTTATCTCGATTATTTTGGCAACCGAGAAAACCCTCCCGAAGCTGGAAGCCGCAAGAGACGGTGAGCTTTTCCGCAAGTCAGAAATGAAAGAGATTATCGCTCTTTACCGAAAGTTCGGAGACGCGATTCAATTCTTTGATTCACAAATTCAGCTTACAGAAACGAAAAAGGAGACAAAATAACAATGGAGAATTACACCCCGAAACCAATAGACACTTCCTCGGTTGCTTTGCCGCCAGAGATTGACGAACTGACGGAAAAACTGGCGGAAAATGCTCATGACCATTGGGCGCAGAATCGTTACAATGACGGCTGGGCTTCTGGAGAGCAACGCGACGATGTGAAGAAATTACACCCTTGCCTGATTGCTTATGCGGACTTGCCAGAGAACGAAAAGAAATATGACCGCGACACGGCAATGGAAACATTAAAAGCGATTTATGCGCTTGGATACCGAATTGTAAAAGATTCACAATGACTTTGGATTACGAACGATAAACTGACAGACGACCCGCTACGGCGCAAGCGTCTGACCGCCTGAATGGTAGATTCAGGAAAGAATACAGGGGGCTATTTTTATTCACGTTTATTTGGGGCGTGAAAGGCGTCCCGGTTGAATGGGAAAGTATTAATTAAACAGTTACAGCCCCCTTTTTTTCAATGGAGATTTACGATGTTTAAACCAACAGAAACAATGGACGGTCTAATTGATGTTACAGACCAGAAAGCGGCAAGCCCGGAACCAGAAACAATGCTGGATTCGGTATTCAACGAAACAATGACCCCGGAAGAAGAATACACGCAAGCCCTCTTGGTCTGCAGTACGCCGGAGATGACAATCGACGCTTACGGAATGAAATTGAAGGTTGAGAACCATTGCGGCGAACCGATTGCCGAAGGAGAAAAAGAACTCACGTGCAAAGATTGCGCCTGTCTTTCACACCGGGAAACGTTACATATTGGTATTTATCGTCGCTGGCGAAAGAACGAAGACGGGTCAGTCAAAGCGGTTGACAGTTATTCGTTCTACCTGACGTTGTTTGCCGGAATGGAATTGACATTCAGAGCAGATTCCGAAACGCTCGACTTCTATCGTGCATTTGAAAAGGTGCTGAATATGCGGGACGAGGTAATGAAGGGTTTTACGTTAAAGGATTTTCTCGCCCGAAATGGGGCGTGGTGTATGTAAGGAGATAGCAATGGGAAACTACGAAGAACGAAAGATTGAGAAAGCTAAAACCTGCTATTCGTGCCAGCATTGTTTGGGAATCGACGCAGATTACGAGGAGCTTTATAAATGCGGCTATTGTATGCTTGACGTTCCGAAAGAGGATATTAAACACGTCAAACATATTGAGCGCGAAGGTTATGGCTGGGACGAACGTTTTTGTAATATTATGGGAGTAACGCCCGAAGACTTGCTTATGGATAGCCATAGGTTTAATGACCCCGACGACGTTTGCCAGTTTTACGAAAAGAGGGTTGATGAATGATTATTGGTATCGACCCGGGTATGAGTGGAGCTATTGCCGTTAGAAGTCAAGGCTGGATTTGGATATACGATATTCCAACGAAAAAGGATAACGTCATTTCCGGCAATAATAAGAAAGTTAAAAATGATTATGACTTCTACAAGCTCAACCAGATTATTCGCTCAATAATCAGCCATTGGGACGGTAAAGAGGAAATAATGATTGTTTGCGAGTATTCAGGCGGAATGTCGTTCGGAAAAACAAAGTTCCGGGAAGCAAGGCGCGACGATTCAAAGACCGCTTGGAAAATAGGTTATGGATTCGGAGTAATCAGGGCTATTTTCGGGATTCACGCTTTGTGCTTTAATCATACCCCTCGCCCCGGCGACTGGAAGCGGAAATTAGGGCTTGCAGATTCAGGTTTAACTTATCCGCAAAAAAAAGAGAAATCCCGATTGAAAGCCCTTGAATTATTCCCGGAACTTGAAAAACACTTGAAACGAAAGAAAGATTCAGACCGTGCGGAAGCGTTATTGCTCACGGTTTGGGCGGAGATGAAAGGAGCAAAGAAATGAGATATTATAGCGACCCTTACTACAAAGGCTGGTCAGCAACGGCAATTAAAGAGGGTCATATTTATGGTTGTTGGGGCGAAGACCCTGACGGTATTGAATATCACGAATGTTCTTATTGCGGCAAGGTTGAAACCGACAATGATGAATGGGAAGAAGATAAGTACGGGTATATCTGCGACGAATGCAAGGCAGAACGAGAACGAGAAGAAAGTGAGGACGAGCAATGAACTATATGCAAGTGTTGTCAATGCCGACGAAAGAAGGACATAGCCCGGAATGGCACGCAAGACGAAAGAAGGGAATTGGCGGTTCTGATTCAGCGGCAGTTCTCGGCGTTAGTCCGTGGAAATCCCCTTATCAGGTATGGGAAGATAAGACCGGAAGGGCTATTCCGGTTGAAGCAAACGACGCTATGAGAGCCGGGAGCAAACTGGAAAAATCAATCCGGGAAATGTATTCTGACGAAACCGGAAGAACAGTCTACGACCCCGGATTTGCAGTCGATAAGGAATACCCGTTTATCGTTGGAGACGTTGACGGGCTTTGCGACGACAGAATTGTCGAAATTAAAAATTGCCGGAAAGAGTGGGAAGAAATCCCTATACAATACTTCTTTCAGGTGCAACATTATATGCGTATCTTCCAGAAACCACTTGCCGATTTAGCGGTATTGTTCAGCGGGCAGGACTTCCGAATTTTCACGGTTGAAGCTCAACCTGAACTATGGGAAACCATTATCCCGGTTTATCAGGAGTTTTGGAAATGCGTTGAAACCAACACGCCCCCGGAACTGGAAACTTTAGCCGATGTCAATTCGGCATATAAAAACAGCAGGGAATCGTCGGTTATTCTGGACGCAACGGCAATCGACGGTTTAATGAGAATCAAGAATCTGAAAGCCACTATTGCGAACTTGCAAGAGCAGTTAAATCAATATGAGTTTGAAGTTAAAAATCAGCTTGGCGAAAACGCTATTGGGACAGACGAAAATGGAAAGCCACTTGTTACGTGGCGTTCAAGCAAACCGAGAGGTGTCTTTGATTACAAGCAATTTCAAGCGGACAATCCCGAATTATACGAACGTTATTTGAGAACGGGAGCAACCTCCCGAACCTTTTTAGTTAAATAAGGAGTAGTGAGATGTCAACCGACATTCAAACAATCAACAGTACAGTTACCCCGGCAGATATTGTCGTTTCCGGTAACGCAACCCTTGACACGTTGGAGAGAGCGTCAATCGATATGCAGATAGCGACGGCTCATCAGTTCCCCCGGTCAGTAACATCGTTCAATATGCGAGCCATTACAATGGCAACTATGGACGAAGAAACTGCCGCCAGTTGCTTGTATTGCCGCCCGGTCGGGAAAGACAGGGATACAGGACAACAGCAATTCGCCAACGGAATGAGCGTCCGAATGGCGGAGATTGTCGCCGCCTGTTATGGCAATCTGCGAGTTGCCGCCCGAATCGTTGAGATTGACCCGAGAGGTCGTTATGTTGTCGCTCAGGGCGTTGCTCACGACCTTGAAACAAATTACCTGTCAACGTCGCAAGTTATCGAATCGACCGTTACCCGCAGCGGAAAGCCCTACGATGAACGTATGCGATTGGTTATTGCAAAAGCGGCATTGGCAAAGGCAAGACGGGACGCGGTTTTTCAGGTCGTGCCAAAAGCAATGGCGAAGCCCGTTGAAAAAGCGGTCAGGAAACTTCTTGCCGGGGATTCAAAGCCGCTGGTTGAAAGAAGAAACATTGTCGGGCAATGGATTCATTCGTTGGCAATCGACCCGAAACGAGTTTGGAACGCTCTCGGCGTTGGAGGTTTGGACGATTTGACAGAAGAACATCTGGCGATTCTGACAGGCTTGCGAACATCAATCAAAGACGGGGACGTAACAATCGACGAAGCATTCCCGGAACAGGAAAAAGAATCGGCAAGCGAAAAACAGTCCGCCGTTGAAAAAGCCGTTTCAAAGATTAAAGAGAAGACGGCAAAAGTCAAGACAACGGAAACCGCAGAATCCGAATTCAATGCAAAAATGAAAGAGATTGAACAATGGGCGCAAGACGGTTGCAAGGTCAAGGACGATTACGTTATGGCGATTCAGATGTTGACGAATTTCGTCAACGAAGGAAAGCTCAAACCGGAATGGCTGGAAGACGCAAAAGCGGTTATCAAGAGCGTTGCCAGTAAGAACGGAGTAAAAATTTAGCAATAGCACGGTGCCCGGAACGGAACGCCAACGAACATTCTGCTATTGTTCTGAAAGGTTCCGTACCTTTGACAAGGGAATAGGCGGCGGTTGTTATAAAGTTGACCTCCTACTAATACCTCGTTGATATGTAATAACCAGTCCGTTTGAAGTCAAAGGCGTGGGCGCTTTCTGCCCCTGTAGTTTAACGGTTGAACGACGCTCTTGTAAAGCGTAAGATTTGGTTCGATTCCAAACAGGGGCTTGGATTGGTAAGATTTGAAAACTCAACAAACGAAAGGAACAAATTAAATGAAACGTTACCAGATTATAATGAACGGCATTTCCCCACTTATTCTTCACGCCGACAACCTGACGTTCTACGAGAAGAATGTCAAGGCTTGGTTGAAGGTTCCAGAAAACAAGGCTTTGTCAGTTGCCGGAGACGACCGAACGCCAGCATGGACGTGGATTGGGTACTTGTATCACGATTACAACGTCGTCGGCATTTCCGCTGACAACATCATGACCCTCTTGCGAGAGGGAGGCGCGAAAGTTCCGTTCCCCGGAAAGAGCAAAGAAACGTTCAAAAAATATGCTTGCAACGGCTTGACTTGCGACCAGATTCAGTTCGACCTGTTCTTCGGCGTTGACCTTGACAAGCAATGTCGAATGGCAGATTTGGAACCGTTGTTACAAGATAATAACTTTGAGAATCACTTGCAGACGGTTGAGAATTTGGGTTTTGAGCTTTTTGTCAAGCGAGCAAAAGTCGGCATGGCAAAACACGTTCGAGTACGACCCCGGTTCGATAAGTGGAAAGCAGTCGGAACAATTACGGTTTTCGACGAAGAAACAAGCTGCTTGACAAAAGAGAATCTGGAACGCATTTTGACGCAAGCCGGAAAACTCATTGGCTTGGGCGATTGGCGACCCGGTTGTCCGAAGGGCGGTTATTACGGACTGTTCACGTCAGAGGTCAAACCGTTGAAAGACTAGGAACGTGGAAAGGACTGGCTGTGCCCGGAGCGGTATGGTGGGCTCGGTTAGGTGCGGATGGCGGTGCTCGGCACGGGACAGGGCTGGACGGCGCAGGGTCGGGCGAGGATTGGTAAGTCCCGGAGAGGATAGGCTAGGAGCTTGGACAGGCTTTGACTGGAGAGGTCAGGAATGGCTGAGCAAGGTTCGGCGAGCTTGGGACTTGCAGGGACAGGCGAAGGCTTGGAACTGGGAAAGGCGGTTCTCGGATTGGCGCGGTCAGGATTGGCGGTGAAGGGCGAGGTTTTTTACATTTAACCATTGAAAGGTTTTAAGAATGGCAAATAATATTTTGATTACAACGACGTTAGGAGCGCAGTTTGTCGCACTTTGCGAAGCGTTTCCAACAGAAAAACTCACGGAAGGATTGACGATTGAGTATGTGAAAATCGAGGAAATTATCGGTTTGAAAAAAGACAATCCGCAGTTCACGACGGTTGTCAACCGCTGGCGGAAAAAACTTTTGAAAAACTGCCTGATTAAGATGGTCGCGATTCCGAAAGTCGGCTTGCAGGTTGCCGATAATTCACGCCGATTGCAGGAAGCAAATAAGAGCAATGATAAAGCCCTTCGACACGCAAAACAGGCGACCGTTCTGCTCAAGACAGTTGACGTTTCAAAACTGGACGAGAAGGAGAGATTAATTTACGATACAAATACTCGCGTCAATAATGGCTTGCTTCTTGCGGGGAGCAAAGAAAAAATTGTTCCGCGATTGCTCTAGGAACTGGGAACGGTGCTGGGCGAGCCACGGCGGGGTGGGCTTGGAGGGGAGGGGTCAGGCGTGGAGCAAGGTCGGGCTTTGAAAGGAAAGACATGGCTGGCGGGGAAAGGCATGGTGAGGCAGGGAACGCGGTTCGGATTGGTAGGGCTGGAAGGGCGCGGATTGGTTAGGCGGGGATTGGCGAGGAACGAGGAATCCGGCGTTGCGTGGCAAGCCAAAGCGTTGCCGGGCTGGGACAAGGAACTAGGAGTGGTTAGGCTGGGCGAGGACTGGCAAGGATAGGTCGGGATTGGCGAGGAACAAGGATAAAATGAACATTGAAATTCGTGATTTTATAGTTGATACTTGCCCGATTTGCGGGGCGGCTCCGATAATTCAAACGTCGGTCAGAGAAGACGTAACAGACCCTTGGCACGTTTACTGCGACAATGAATGTTATCACGGCAAGCCCGCCGAGGTTTGGGAAGAAGATTTATTGACCGCCCTTGAAAACTGGAACGAGTATTGTATGCGAGAAAGGAGAAAATAATGGCACGAAAACCAACTAAAAAGAATCTGGAACAGACCCCGGACGGAACGCTGGCGGTCATTGAACAGGGAGAAAAATTCACGGCTTTGATTCGCAAGTTGCGAGATGTCAAAATGCCGGAACGACATGGAGCTTGCTGGGACTTGTTTCTGCCGGAAGACGTTACTTTGAAGCCCGGTCAGATTATCAGAATCCCGTTGGGGATTGCGGTTAAACTTCCGCCCGGTTGGCATATCAAGATTTTCCTTCGTTCGTCAACTCCACTCAAATGGGGAGTTATTCAACCTCATTCCGTTGGAATTGTTGACAATGGGTATTGCGGAAATAAAGACGAACTCGGCTTATTGGCTTACCGCCCGACAGACTGGAAGGACGTTTCAATTTCAATTCCTGCCGGAACCAGAATCGCCCAATTCGCGATTGAACGCGACGCGCCAGAATTTGAGTTTGTCGAAGTTGAAACTATGCCTGACCCGTCAAGGGGAGGGTTCGGGAGTACAGGAAAATAGGAGGGAAAATGGAACAGATTGACTTGAAAACGAATCTTGTTGCGAATGAAGCATTAAGCAATTTGCTTTATTACACAACGTCGATTCGGAATTTTGCGAAGGCAATTAAACGAGATAGATGTATATGTCTTTATAGCGCAAACGTTATGGACGCCAGATTGAAAGACGCTATGGATTGTATGCAAGAGATAAGAAAACAGTTTGAGGCAGACAATGGCAATAGTTAAAGTAACAGTTGATTTCCGCTTCCAGAAGGAATTTAGAATCGGGGAATTGGAATCGTTCGACGAGGCGACAATTCAGATGGTCAAGTACCTTGACGCTATGCGAATAATTACCGATTTGATTGGAGAGGAACTTGACGATAATTTCGACAAGTACGTTACCGTTACGCCCTGCCCGGACGAAACCGAATCCGATTATGAAATCGAATAATGGCAAACCGAATTAAAGTTACATTACGACCCTGCCCGTATTGCGGAAAAACACCAATTCTCCGGCATAAAGGCGAATACAGCATTAACCCGTATTTCGTTCAATGCAAGAACGAGGATTGCCCGAAAAAGCCGGAGGGCTGGCATTGCGACACGTTGAAGGAAGCGGTCGACAGTTGGAACAATGAAATGAGCGGAGAGTTGAATGACTGACGAAAAACACGACTTATTAAATGAGCTTTACACCGCCCTTGCCGAGAACGCAAAGGCATGGGCGGATTTACAGCAGATTCAGCTTGTTGTCAATTATGGGAAAGAACGCTTGGCTAAAGAAGAAAAGCGAATAAAAGCACGAATATCAGAACTCGGAAAGGGAACGGAAAATGAACATTGAAAAACAAAAGGCGTTGCAGAAGCAGTTGCGAATAATCAAAGCTGGGCTGGAACAGACGAACGAATTGATTGAAACGCTAATTCTGACAGTTGACAAGATAACAGACGAACAGGTCAAGGAACTTGTTTCATCGTGCAGTCTGCTTGACTTCCTAGCGGACAAATTCAAGGCGAAATACGGCGAGAACGACGGGGAGATGTAATAATGGGGGTTGGACAAGTTATCGGCTATATAGGGGCAATTCTGGCGGTTCTCGGCGTTGTTTGGGTAGACTTCCAGATACGAGCCGGAGTTAAAGAAGCCGTCAAGGAAGTTAAAGAACATCAGCATTGGTACGACGGGGAACTTCAACGCTTGCGAGAACGTTGTGCGAAACTGGAAAGAGAAAGGTTTGAAAAATGAGTAACCACTATAAAACGAACTTTGAACATCAGCAGAAGTTGTTTTGGATTGAGGATAAACTCGGACAGGCATTAAAGCTCGTGATTTCAATCCGGGAAAAAGGGGAATATACCCCGAACGGAGTAACCCGCTTGTATAAGCTATTGTGTGAGATTCAAGATTATTTTCTCGACTTCAAAGCAGTTGAAACCGAGGAAGAAACACCAAAAGCATAAGTTTTTTAAAATCCTTTTAAGAATTAAAAGATTATTAAAAACAAGCCCTTATAATAACCAAAAACATAGATTAAAACGATGGCTAAAAAGAAATGCGAATACTGCGGACAGCAAACTGATTTATCGAATCGGCTGGAACATGAGCCGGGAGATATTTCGCTGACGTTGACCGTTGAAAAGGACGGAAAGCCGTTGCAGTTATGCCGGGAATGCCTTGAACAGCTTTTGTTCGAGTGGGGACAAGAGGTTTGGGAATGCGCCCGCAGAAACGAAAATCGCTTTTACATTTTGACGGCAATTTCCAGAGCGTTAAGCGAACAGTACGAGGCGAAAGAGAAATTAGAACGACTTATTGCCAGATATGAACTTGTTATGAAAGCAAATAAAGAAGGAAAGAAAAAATAATGCCAATAGGACACGTTATCAGCAATAGCGCATATTATCAGAATCAGTATAATGCCGACGTTCCAGATGAGCTAATTCATCTTTACACAAGCAAAGACAGAAGCTCAAACTCACTAGAATATACCGAAATTGATGAAATGCTTGACAGGCAAGCCGGAAAGCAAGATGAAACACCCGAGTTGAAAATAGATGACGTTTACGCTCCGATTCACGATTGGAAATGGGCGGCGCAAAAGGCATTTGAGGGCGAGCATTGTATTTGTAATCCTTATCCGCAATATAGGCTTGTCTACTCTCAAGATAAATGGACTCTCCGTCGTTACGATAAGAATGGATTTACAATCGAAACCATTGACCCGACTTACGAAGCAATGAATTGCCGAAGCTGGCGGGTCTGGAATTGGAGAAAGGAGGTGAAGAATGAAAAGTGAAAAGAGTTTTTTGTTGAATTCTCATTATTTCGAGGATAAGCGGATTGCCACTTTTCGGGAAAGTTTTGGGATTTTAGCAGATACTATTTTTCTTCGGCTATTATGCCGGATTTACAAGCAAGGGAGCGAGATTAAATATGACGGAAGTTTAATTCAGGGCATTTCGTCAGAGCTAGAGATTGCTTGCGCGACAATAACCACGTTCGTTGAAATGGCAGTTGAAAGCGGATTGTTCGTTCGTTCAAAGTTTGAAAAAGGCATATTAAGACCGAGTGCAGAAATTGCAAAGGCTGGATAATAATGGCTGGGCTATATTTTCCTCACGATTATACTGCCGCTAAAGATTCAAAAATTATCGCGTTGCGAATGGCGTTTGGCTGGGAAGGCTACGGGGTGTTTTGGGCGCTTATAGAGATGTTAGCTTCCGATTCCTCCCATACATTGCCGACCGACTATAATTCCCTTGCATGGGAGCTACGGTTCGACGCTGGCAAGCTAAAGAGACTGATTTGCGACTTCGGGTTATTTTCCCTTACCGAAGATGGTAGTGGTTTTTACTCCGAGCGAATGTCGCAACAGCTTCAAGATATTGATGAATTACGGCAGAAACGTTCAAAGGCAGGAAAAGCAAGTGCGGCGAAACGTCAAAGACTTTCAGAACAACTGGCAACAAATGTTGAACAAACCGAACAAAAAAATGGAAATGTTGAAGACGATTCCAACACATGTTCAACACATGTTAAGGTTTTGTTCAACAAAGAAAATAAAAGAAAAGAAAATAAAAGTTTAAATAATACTTTTGATAAATCAAAAGATATTATTTCCTCGGAACGAAAAAATTCCGAGGTTGAAAAACTTGAAAACCCAGCCGTTCAAGAGGAATTTGCTTTAGTCGCTGAGGAAGTGCCAGTCAAACCAGTTGAGGAAAAGACCGAGTTCCAGATTCCACTTCTGGACGGGTCAACGTACTTTGTCCCGAAAGCAGACTTGCAATTATACAAAGATTCTTTTCCGGCGGTCAACGTCGAACAGGAATTGCGTAATATGCGAGTATGGTCAGACGCGAATCCGGCAAACCGGAAAAAGCAAAAAGGAGTTAAACGGTTTATAAGCCGTTGGCTGACCTTGAAGCAGAACAACTCTGGTGATTGGAGAACCTTCAATGCCCCGAAGCAGAATCAGCCGTTGCCAATGAGCAAACAGCAATGCAAACCCCCGACTATTGACGATTGCCCGTTTTAGCCCCGGATTTGCGGTTAAATTTCGAGAGTTGGATATAGGGGCGATAAATTATACCCCCTTCGACAACTCGCCCAAATAGAGCCGTTTTTGAGCGTTTTATAACCAACAACCAAAAAACAGAAAAATGGAAACAGTTTTTGAAAGATTTGCGAATTCTCTCCCTGCGTTCGATAAACCGAAACAGCCGGAGCAGAAAGAGCCGGAAAAGGAATCGGTCGAAGACCTAATGCGGAGAGCGAAACGTCAGATTGAAATCACGCTTAACGCTTACGAGTACGACCGGGCAGGAATTAAACCAGAATATTGGGACTTCCTGATTGAGCTTGCCGCCGAACGGAAGGTAAAAGCCCACTTGGGCGGGAAAGAAAACCCCGGACGGCTGACAAGAGAAAGCATTGGTTTTATCTTGCTAGGACTTCCCCGGTCTGGAAAGACGTTCCTAATGCGGATTCTGGCAGAATTGAAAGCAATTCCGAACCCGATTGGCGAAGCCGTCTTAAAGAACGATTATCAGGCAGGCGGTCTGGATAGACTTTTCAATTCATACACGGCGATTCGGAGTAAAGACTTCTCGCTTGACGACCTTGGAATCGTTCAAGACGCAAAGAGCTTCGGAAATTCTGGCGTGATTGAAAATATCCTTTTTGAGCGTTATGAGCATTGGCAAGGACTTCACAATTGCGCAACATTTATTTCGAGTAATTTGTATAACTACGGAAAACTTAAAGAATTCTTCGGCGAGCAACTTGCGAACCGAGTATTCGATATGTGCGTTGCCATTCCCGTTGAAGGTGGAAACCGAGGGGAATCGGCAGAAAAAAGATTTGTTTTTCATCGGGAGAATTAAAGTGAAGCTTGACGAACAGACAAAAAAAGAGTTGGTTGCAGAACTTGACCAAATGAAGAAAAAAATTGAGGAAATGAAACTCTTTTCAGTTTTGGAAGAAAAATATGCCCCCAAAAATAAAAAGAAACCAGATAAACATGTTCGCGATAAGGCAAGAGAAAGAATTCGCGATATTCTTTTCGATTATGATTCAGAGCGCGAACTTAAAATGCTTTTCGGAGACTTTGACGATGTGCTTGAAGAATTGGCAAAAGCATTTAAGCTGAAAAAAATGACCAATGAAGAAGTTGTTGAAGAACGTAGGAAAGAGTTAATTAAAAAGCGAGGACTTGTCCTCTTGAATGATAAAAAATTAGAAATGTATAAAATCCTATGCGAGATTGACTCTGCCTTTTCTGAAAATTCAAAAGAGGAATTTGTCGAGCATTTTGTAAAAACGATTTATCCAAAAATAATGGAGATTCGTTTACAAACAGTCGCGATTGATAGGACGTTAAAATATTTACAGGAGGAGCAATGTACGAAATAGGTTTGATTGCGGTTGCATTAATGGCGATTACAAATGTCCTTTGTTTCGTGATTTTGACCGACTTAATAAAAGAAATCGACGGGATGCTGCGAGATATTTACCGGGCAACAATTAAAAGGCGAACAATTCAGGAAATCGCAGAGAAAGCCGCACGTGAAGGGCGGGAGTTGTTCCCCTGCGATTGCGACTTATGCAAAGAGGAAGAAAAGAAGTAAATGGATAAACTTGCGAAATGCCCATACTGCGGCGAATATCCGAAAATTGAATGTTACCCTCTATACTTAGGTTTATGGCATTGCCACTGCTTGCGGAAGAAGTGTAAAGGCAAACCGTGGACAAAAGGTCAACATCACAACATATTCGACGCAGTTAATGAGTGGAACGAAATGGTAAGAAAGATTAAAAACGAGCTTGAAAAAGGGAGGAATAATGAGCGTAACACAAACAAAGATTGACCTGCTTGACGTTTGGGTTTTCAAATGCCATTGCCTGAAACTGCCGCATATCGGGTACGATAAAAACACGAAGGAGTTTCTCTGCGGTTGCCCGGAGTGCAAGACGGAAACGCAGAAAGGAGCGACGATAGAGGAAGCAGTTGAAAAGTGGAATCGCTGGGTTGCAATGACAGATAACGACCCGCCAGAATCGGGTTGCGATTTATAGGAGGTTGAAAATGAATGACAACCAAAGAGCAAAATGGAAAGCGAAAAGCACGTCCGGGTACTGGCTATTCGGCTCGCTTGAAAAGATTGACGGGAACAATGTTGGGGCGGTCTGGCAACGAAAAAACGGAAAGAAGTCAGCCCTTGCGAATATCGACGAAAAAACAATTTGTATGGTTACAGGCGTTGAGGATTCAGACGGGAATCTAATTTACGAAAACGATTTGCTGACGGTCTGGAATCCGAGAGGAAGCGTAGAACACAAATCGTTCGTTTGGTTTGACAACGGACGGTTATCGTTCAGAATTCGGTTGAGTTCCATAACAATGTCGCTAGAGGATATTGTTCGACAGGTTGAACAGAACGGCTGGACGATGAAAGTTACAGGGAATAAGTTTGATGAGGAATAGATGAAGCGTTACGAGATAAATGACGAAGTTCAAGAGCTTGTGATAAACATGGAAAGAGACGCATACCGCTTGATGAATGTGGCACGAGCTTTGAGAATATGTAAATCAGCAGGCAAAGAATTTTTCCAAACAGTTATTTCGACGGCAGAAACGCTCGGCAAAGAAGCCGAGAAATTGCGTCAGATTACATACGGAAAGAGCGAGGAATAAAAATGAATATACTTGCGATAGTTTGTATTATTGCAGTTACCGCTTGCTCGTTCGTGCTAATGATAGCGGCGGTAAACATATTTAGCAACGATTCAAGCGTTACAAACGAGCGACAGCAACAGGCGCAGCTTGACGCACACGCAGATGAAATGCAACGGCTGAGATTCAGACTCCGCCGGATTGAAGACAAGCTGGGGATTAAGGAAGGAGAGGATAGACAATGACCACAAACGAAAGGAAAAAAATTAAAAAATGGTTGTCCGAAATAAAGCCGGGATTTAATGCGGCAAAAGATTTTTTCGACGCTGTTTTCGATGATAATTTTTCGGGAAAAATCGAAGTGAGCAGACCGGCGATGACTAAAGCGTTGGAGGACGCAGAAAAGGCTTTTAACGAACTTAAACTTTATGTAATTGGATTTGACAAGGAGGAAAAGAGTGGGGTCAACACCGAAAAAAATTAAACTCAAACGATGCCCGTTCTGCGGCGGAAAAGCAGAAATAAAACTTAAATTTGAATCGCGTATTGACGAGGCGTTCAAAATACACGGCGTTGGTTGCGCTCATTGCGACACCTTTATTAAAAGCGCAAGAATTGATACTGCTGCGAAACTTTGGAATACCCGCAAGGCAGACGAAACCGAGGACAAGTTCGTTGAGGTCGATGGCGTTTGGATTCAGAAAGTAAAGGAGGAAAAGAATGACAATATACCTTGTTGAAGGAGAGCAAATTGTAAAGCAAAGGGTCTTGTTTTTTGTTGAAGCTGACAACGCCTTTGACGCAAGCCGGAAATGCAGAGCTGGAAAAGAAATAAAAAAGTTTGTCATTTCACATTCAGAAGAAAACCTGCCTACAAACTTTAATCACTTGGGGATATTAGATACGGAGAGGTGCAAGAATGAACTTTGATAGATTCGGATTTAAGGCGATAAGCAAGAGTACCGGGGCATGGGCGTTTGCATACTTGGAAACGTCTTTCTTTGGTTGCTTCGGCGTTCGTTGGAACCTTAGCGAAACTGAAGAATATCCCGATTGTCACATTGACCCGGAAACGCTCTGCCAATGCACAGGCTTGAGAGATTCAGAGGGAAGCCTGATTTACGAAAATGACATTCTTGAAATTGAAACGTTAGACGGAAATATGATAGGAAACGTTTATTATCAGGAGCTTATTCCGTCGTTTCGTGTATGGTTGCCAAAGTATACAACGACCATTCCAGCGCTTATGTCGCTTGCGGAACAGACAGGAAAAAAAGTGAGAGTTATTGGTAATAAATGGGATAAGGAGGGAAAATGAAAGAGCAAAACTTCGAGAATTTCGACAGCTTCGACCCGGACGAATGGAATCCGGTTGACAATAAGGTGTTCTTTTTTCGAGTCAGCAAAGAGCTTTGCGGCTGGTTTGACTTCGACAAGGATTGGGGGATTTGGAGGGGGATTATTACCGAATGCGTCTATTATACGATTACGCCAGAAATGGATAACAAAGACGTAAGCGACATTATGAACGACGTTAGAACCCGCCTTGAAAAATGGGGCTTAATCCCGGAACAGATAACGTGGCAATGGAGAGGGAGTAAATATCACGACCCTAACTATAACGGGATTCTACGGAGCATTATCGACCCGGAGCCGTATATGATTTACAAGACGTGCGAGATGGTTGACAAGTGCGAAATTAAAACATCGTACTATCTCGAACGAATGACAAGGGCGGTTTATCTGGAAATCGAAAAGACAATCCGCAACGACGACGTTGACCTTCCGAAATTATGGGAAGTCTTTATCGACCAGATGAAGAAACGGATTCACGAACCATTTACGGCAAAGCTGGGAATGAAGGAGGAATTTACGGCATGAACGAACTGCCGATTGAATTCACGATTGAAGAAATAGCCCGGTCGATTATGTGCATATCAATTCGTGCCGAGGAAACGACAGTTACAAGAGCGTACTTGAATGAAGTTGAAGCCGGAGCGAAACGGATACTGCGACTAATCAAAGAAGCAAGGGAGAAAAACAATAAGGAGACGAAAGAATGAAGACCGAAACGATTAAAGACATAATCACAGCCCGCTGGAAGTTTATCGCCAGCAACGCTGAAAGTATTGCCAAAATTGCAAGGGCAATGGAGGAAGCGGAAATGCTTGACGCAGACGCATTGAAAGAAATTCGGGGTTACGAAACTGACAATGAAGTGAACCTTGCAAGTCTTGAACAGATACTTGACGCTCTTGGTGATTCAGCTAAACCGTTCACGTAATGAAAGAAGAGGAACAATGACTGACAGAATTGAACAATGCCCCGACTGCCACGTTCGCCCGGAAATGAGCGAGCATTATTACGTCGGCTCAACGGAAAAGTATTCCCGTGTTTACTGCCCGAAATGCGGAAACTTCATCATCGAAAATACGCTTATAGAAGCAATCGAACAATGGAACAAGGACGTAGGATTCAATCCGATTAGCCCTTGCCCGTTCTGCGGACACGAAGCTGAAGCCAGACTGATAAACAAAAACGACCCCGTAAACGCCCCTATTTACGCCGTAGTTTGCAAGTGTTGCGGGGCGGAGATAATTAGGGGAGGGTCAAAGACGAACGCTATAAACGCTTGGAATACTCGCCAGAATTGGACGAGCGAACTTCCGAGCAAGGAGCAGTTCGTTCGATTCCTTCAGGAAACGCGACAGATGTTATGGGCTATGGAAGTCAATTCAGACGAAACGAAACAGCTTGTAGACAGCGCACTTGAAGCTATGGGAGAGAAGGACGATGAGAAAAAGTAAACAGATAACGTTAAAACTTGACGAAGAGCTTGTACTTGATGTTTGTGAGTGGATTGATATTCAAGACCAAACCGAAGCTATTACAAGAGCATTGCGGGATTATATGCGATTGCGACGGGCGGAAGAATCGTTTGACGGGGCTTGGTGCGACATCAGACAAGCCCCGGTGTTAAATGAATATCTACGCCCTTGTCCGTTCTGCGGGTCGGTTCCAGAAATGGATATTATAAAGCTGAAAACGGTTGACCGGGGCGAGTGCAAAATCTACGAAATAAAGTGCAGAAACAGGGTTTGTCATGGCGGAAATCCGAGTACAAGAGGAAAGTCGGAAAGGGAAGCAATTAACACGTGGAATTCGAGAAATGGAGCGAAAATCAATGAAGAATGAGGATTACAAAAACCTGCGGATTCTGATTGCAGAAGCGAAGGGAATAATAGCGGGAATGTTGCGCCGGGACGGAGTTTATGACCTTCACGCCGACGCGGAGCGAGCTTTAGAAGCGTTGGATTCAGCCGACTGGATTATCAAAAAAACAGGGGAGAATTTGAATGATAACGACAACAGAATGTAAAAAATGTTCCCGTTGCGGAAAGCTAACAACGCCCACAAGCGGAATGAATATCCGCAACGTGTTTGGGAAATATGCCGTTCAATGCCTGATTCGGGAAAAAAACGAACCCGTCTGTCTTTGTCAAGATTGCGCAGAGAGGATTGTTTATGCGGCGGCAAAACAGCTTTGGGACGATTCAGGATTGAAGGAGGATTGAAATGGTTGAATATATGCCCGTCATATTGGGCTTTGTGCTTATTTTTGCTTTGATTGGCTTTTGCCTTTTCACAATTCGTTCGCTTGACAATGGCGTTGACACAATGAAAGAAAAACAGTTGCAAGCTCAACTTGACGCGCACTCGAATGAAATTCAAAGACTAATGCACCGTTGCCGGGCATTAGAAGACAGACTGGCAGAAATCGAAAAATGGTTGCCGGAGGAAACAGAGGAAGAATCAGCGTTGAAAAAATATCTTTGTAAAGTACAAGACGCGGCGACACGGCTTGTCAAAGACTTGGGATTTAAGGAGGGAGACCAAAATGGAAGAACGAATCAATCTTGAAATTATAATCCCGGAATCGTTGTACAAATTGCTGACGATTCTTGCCCGTCAACAAGCATATTACAGGGACGACGAATCCGGCGTGAATGACCTTATTGTCGGCTTGCTTGAAGGAGAGGTCTTGCAACGAACAAGACAACTCCCGGAAGCGGTAAGAATCGCAAGAGATTTCTTCGGGCGTTGCTTTAATGAAACGGAAGAAAGCGAGGTTGAAAATGATTAAACAAACCTTACACGAAGCGGCGGATTACCTTCGGGCGGCGGTCAAGATAATCGAAATGTACGAGGGAGCAGACCGGGAACTGGACTATGGAGCGGGGACAATATTTCACGGCTTTATTGTTCGTGCGCTAGGGCGGTTTTACAAACTCATTCTTCCGAAATCAGAAATGCTCCCGGAACTTGCAGAAATGCTTGAAATGAGCAAACACCCTGTAACGCAAGAGGAATATGACGCTATGAATAGGGAGTTAATGCGCCAGTACGTTGACGATGGATTTGAAAAAATCATGAGGAAGTTAAATGATTAAACTTGAAATTGAAATTCAAGAACCAATGTGGGAAATGTTGAAACTTCTCGCCCGGTTACAATGCGATTACACAATGGACGAAATAGGAATTCCAGATGTAATTGATGGTCTTATAGAGGACGGAGTTTTTCAACGACTGACAAAATTTCCGGCGATAATTGAAATCGCAAAAGACTTCTACGGCAAAGAAACCTTTGAAACAAAAGCGCAAACGCCAGAATAAGCACGTATGAACGAACAATGGATTGAAGTTGACCGCTTGGCAATGGAAGCCCAAAACGGCAGTCAACAGGCTAAAGAAGAACTCTATAAAGAGGTTGTCGGACTTCTTGAATGGGCGTTAAACAAAGCAGTAAAACGCTATACTTCGCTTAGTAAAGAGGATTTGCGGCAAGAGTTGTACCTTGTCTTTGAGAAGTGCATTCAGTACTTTGACCCGGAACTCGGGGCATTCAGCACGTTCTTTATAAACTCGATAAAGTTGCGTTTGCCGGAAATCTACGGCGAAACTCAGTTGGTCAGGATAAAGCGAACTTATATCACGTACAGAATCAACCAGAGCAAAGGAAAATACGTTCCTCCGACAGCCGAAGAAATATTCAAAAAGGCAAAGGCAAAATCTTATGAATTCTATAATGATGAAGATAAAAAGCAAAAAGAACCGCTTGACTATGCGGAAGAAAATGAAATAAAAAACATAGTCAGGAACGCCCTTAAATTCCTTCCAGAACGCGACAAAGAAATAGTTAAGACTTATTACGGGATTGATACTACTCCCCTTATTCTGGCGCAGATAGGGGCTAAATACGGCATAACACGGGAACGGGTCAGGCAAATTATAAACCGGTCGAAAAGAAAGCTAAAACTCGTTCTTGAACTCTACTTTAAGGAGGGTTCGATATGAGCGACAAGGAATGGTTGACCCGCTACGAACTGGCAGAAAGAACAGGCTACGACCCGAAGTGGTTGAGTAAGCTGGCGAACGACGGAAGCATATCAGATTGGAAAACGTTTATACACAACGGAAACCGTCGAATGTTTCATAGCTCGCTGGTTGACGATCTAATCGAAAAAAGAAAACATTGGAATACGGATGTCGAGGACGAGCCACCGGAAGGACTGATTAAATACGACGGATTTGAACTAACGCTTGAAATGATTTATGACCTTGAAGCCATACGCAATGCGAACGGCTATCGGGCAATACATTGGACTGACAAGACGGTTGAACAGTTAATCGAAGAAGGAGGCGACGCAGAAGAATGGAAGTTGTAGACATTAACGAAAATCAGGTTAAACTACTTGACGTTATCGGGAGCGACAAGGATATAGCACAACGGGCTAGAATATGCACGAAGGGAGCAATGGGAATCGAAGCTGAAATGACGGACGAGGAAGTTGACCGTCTTATTCGACAACTTATAACCAGAAAGCATACCTCCCCGTTTGAATTCGCCGGAATTACAGTTCAGGTCAAATGCCCGATATTCATTGCCCGGCAATGGTTCCGACATCGAACGTTTCGTTATCTGGAACGGTCAGGACGCTATTATGGCAACACGGACGAGGTTTATCTGCCGGAGAAAATGAGAACGCCGGGAATCTTGGACGCAGTTGAAACAATTTTCGACCAATACCAGAAACTTCTCAACAGCGGCGTTTCAAAGCAGGAAGCAAGAATTATTCTGCCATTGGGAACGTACACGGAGTTCGTCGTTCAAATGGACATGAATAATTTGCTTCATTTTCTCACGCTTCGATTAAGCCCGGCAGCGCAACCTGAAATGAGGCAATATGCCCGGTTTGTCGCAAATATTGTCAAGGATAAATTCCCGATAACATACTGCTATTTTGTAGAAAGACAATAAAAAACCGCTGACAGAACGCCAGCGGCTCCTTGGTACGTGAAAGTCAACAAAGAAAGGAAACCATGTTGATTATATCACACGCACACAAGGAGTCAATATGCAACAGACAATCAACGCACGGACGCAGTTTTACCTTGACAACCCGAATTTCATTTTATCAATCGCCCGGAAACATCATATTCCTGAAAGCGACATCGAGGACTTTAGTCAGCAGGTGTTGCTGGAATCGCTTCAACACCGTTGCAGACGGCACAAAACCTGTTCGATAGAAAGTTACGCCGAGGGCTACGTCTTGCTTCAAATTGCCGCATACAAGCAAAAACAACGCAACGACAAGCACGTCGATATGAGTATCTTTCCCGCCAGAACGCCACCGGCTGATAGAATCCTTGAAACAACCGAAACGTGGCAAGACATCAAAGAGCAGATTAAAGAAAACGGCTATCGAATAACAACCCGGCAAAATGAGGTTATGGAACTTCTAGCAACAGGTATGAGCCAGAAGCAGGTCGCCAAAACGCTTGACATTTCAATCGTCAGAATAACGACGATTCGCAAGCAAATTAAACGAAAACTCGAAAAAAATGAGAAAAAACGGGGCAGAAAAAGAAAAAACTATTAAAAAACTCGCCAAAAAACACTTTTAATAATAACTCATAATTGAGTTATGAAAAGAAATAACCAACCCCCTCAAGAGTACAACCAAACGAAATGCAGATTAAGAATCGAATCAAAGAGTTGCGGAACGTTAAGGCTTCAGAGTTAGTGCCAAACCCGAAGAACTGGCGAACGCACCCAACAAAGCAAAAGGACGCTCTGAAAGGAATCCTCGCTGAAATTGGTTATGCCGACGCCCTCCTTGCACGTGAACTGCCGGACGGAAAGCTGATGTTGCTTGACGGACACCTCCGGGCAGAAACAACGCCTGAGCAAGAAGTTCCGGTTCTGATTCTCGACCTGACAGAAGAAGAAGGCGACAAACTCCTTGCTACCCTTGACCCGCTGGCAAGTCTAGCAGAGAAAGACGATGAAAAGCTCGTTGAATTACTGAGAGAAATCGACACGAACAATGAAGCCCTCCAAAAGATGTTTGACGATATGGTTGACTTCGACGATGACGTTGCGACGCAGACAATCAATGACGGCGAAGAAATCGATACTGATATATTTGAAGACGAAGAATTTGATTGCAAATGCCCACGTTGCGGTTTTGAATTCAAAAAGGGCGAGTAAAGATAAAGTATAAAATGGCTGAGTTTAATTGGAAATGGAAGCTGACTGACCTGAATATTGACAAGCCCGTCAAAGTATTCACGACGTTCTCTTGCGGCGGCGGGAGTTCTATGGGATATAAACGAGCCGGGTTTGAAGTATTGGGAAACGTCGAAATCGACCCCAAAATGAATGCCATTTACAAAGCGAATAACCACCCGAAATATAACTACAATATGGATTTGCGACAGTTTAATCAAATTCCAAATGATGAATTGCCGCAAGAGCTTTTTAATTTAGATATTCTGGACGGCTCCCCGCCCTGCTCTACATTCTCAATGGCGGGAAAACGAGAAAAGGGTTGGGGCGTTGAAAAGCAGTTCCGCGAAGGTCAAAAGAAACAAACGCTTGACGACCTGTTCTTTGTCTTTCTGGATACAGTCAAAAAGCTCCAGCCGAAAATCTTTGTCGCAGAAAACGTCAGCGGAATAATCCGAGGAAACGCAAAAGTTTATTGCAAGAAAATTATTGAACAAGCAAAAGAGATAGGGTATGATGTTCAAGTCTTTTCTTTGAATAGCGCTAATATGGACTGCCCACAAGCACGTGAAAGAGTGTTCTTTATTGGAAATCGTTGTGGACTTCCGAAGCTCAAAATGAAGTTTAATCGACCGCTGATTACCTTTGGAGAAGTAAGGAGCAAAAACGGAATTGAATTAAAGGACGGGGTATGTAAAACTTGCCTTTCCAAAATGAAAAAGTCTGATAGAAGCATTGCTGACATAAACAAAAGAGACGGAAAGAACTCTGGATATACAATAGCAATAGTCCACGATTATTTGGTATGCAACACCATTAAAAGCACTTCAATTATAATTCGCGGAGCAGACAAAAAGAAATTTTCAGATTCAGATTTTATAAACGTACAAACATTTCCGCAAGATTATAATTTTGGCGGGCAGTCAGTGCAATATGTTTGTGGAATGAGCGTTCCGCCAAATATGATGGCGCATATTGCGACGGCGATATGGGAACAATGGCTCAAAAAATAATGGTAAAGGTTTATGAAAAACAAAGGCGGTCGCCCAACGAGTTTAACTCCGGCGGCGATAACGAAACTCGAAATGGCGTTCAAAATGGGCGCAACGACCGGGGAGGCTTGCAACTTTGCTGAAGTTACAATGGCTTCTTTAAGTCGTTATTGCCAGAAACACCCGGAGTTACGAGAGAAAATTAACCTTTGGAAGAAAACCCCCATTTTAGAAGCGAAAAAACGAGTATTTACCGAGATTGTCAAGAACCATAACGCTGATATGGCGCTTGACTTTTTACGACTGGAAGAAAAGAAAAAGACCCGTGCAGAGTATGCAAAACGTTGGCGTGAAGAACACAAAGAACGTAAGCTGACGAACCGGGAACAGCGCAAGACCGAGCGTCTTCGCCAACAGCTATTGCAGAAGGAGCTTGACGGCGGAGTGAACGAAGCCCCTGAAGCGTTGACAACCAGTGAATATTGGCAAAAGGTCGACGAATACTTTAGCCATAGAGAGGAACAAGAGGAAAGCAATGATTGATTTACGGCTGGGCGACTGCCTTGAATTGATGAAAGAATTGCCAGACAAGAGTGTTGACCTTGTTGTTACAGACCCACCCTATGTTATTAGCACAAGGGGCGGAGGAATAATGCGGACAAAGAATATTAAAACCTACGATTCAATAGAGCCAATAGCAAGCGGTTATGATGAACGAATCATACCAGAGCTTATAAGGCTTATGAAACGTATAAATATATATATATATATATATCCCACGCCCAATTTTTGCCAACGCTTGATTTGTTTGTAAATAAGTACAAATGCAATTACACAATCATTGCTTGGCATAAGACGACCTGCCCCCCGTTTTGCAACAATAATTATTTGAAGGATACTGAATATTGTTTGCATTTCAGAGAGCGCGGCGTTCCGATTTACGGCGATTACCATAGCAAAAAAACATATTACATAACGGGAACAAATAAAGACAAAAACCTTTACAAGCACCCGACAATAAAGCCCTTGCATATTTTGAGAAATTTGATTGTCAATAGCTCAAAGGAAGGGCAGACAATCCTCGACCCATTTATGGGTTCCGGCTCGACCGGCGTTGCTTGCGTCAACACCGGACGGAATTTCATCGGGATTGAACTTGACCCCGGATATTATGCAATGTCGAAAGAGCGAATTGAAAATGCGGTTGCAGACAAGCAGAAAGAGCAAGTTAAAGAACTTGCGACAGCATAGGGAGCAATGAAGAATAATGCCGAATATGACAAGCTCATGGCGTTATTGCCCTCAACGCGAAGCGTTCTGGAAGTCGCAAGCAATGATTATAGCCGCCGACGCTGGACGGTCAAGCGGAAAGTCAGCGACAGCAATTCCGAAGTTCGCCAGCCGAACTTGTCAATACGTTCCTAGTTGTCCGCACCCGGTGTATGTTTATTGCCTTCCGACTTACGCACAGGCGGAACGAAACGTTTGGCAACGGTTGCAAGAGGAATACAAGAAAGCGAATTTGAAAATCCGGGTCAACAATTCGGCAATGCGAATAGAGTTCACCTTGAAACAGCACCCGGTAACGGTTTACGTTATGGGAATGGATAAGCCCCATAGACTTGAAGGCGAACATTACTGCGGCATAGCGGTAGATGAAATGTCGGATATTCGACCGGGAACGATAGAAAGGTCAATACTTCCTGCTTTGAACGCCTATCACGGCTGGCTTATGATGTTAGGAGTACCGAAGCGTAAAGGTTGCGGGGCGTTGCTATGGCGGGAAATTTGCATTGGAGACTTAGGCAGGGAGCTTGCAAAACAACTCGGCAATTTCGCTTCGTTTGAGCGTTTCCACTGGTCGGCGGAAGAAATTTACACGCCCGAGGAAATGGCGGCTCAAAAGGCAATGATGTCCGAAAAGGACTATTCAGAACAAATGTTGGCAAATTGGGAAACGTCCGCCGGGCTTGCTTATCACGCCTTTGACCGAAACGAAAACGTATTTTCCGATGACCGTTACGACCCGAACAGACCTTTGTTTGTTTGCTCTGACTTCAACGTCAGCCCTATGAGCTGGTGTATTGTGCAAGGCAACCACGAACACCTCAATGTTATTGATGAAATCAGCAAGCGGGACACGAACACGCAGGAGACGCTTGACGAACTTTATAAACGCTGGGGAAAGCACCGGGGCGGATTTGAGTTTTACGGCGACGCAGCGAGCAAACAAAGGCACACTAATGCGGCTTTGACTGACTACATTCTGATTAGCAGAGACCGCAGATTTGCCGACAGTACGGGGAAGGTTAGAGTATATTACCCGAAGTCAAACCCTGCCGTATTTGACCGTATCGCAAGCGTCAATGCGTTCTTACGGAACGCAAGCGGACAAACAAGGTTGATGATTAGTTCAAAGTGCGTTGAGCTAATTAAAGACCTTGAAGGAATTGCCTTCAAGGAAAACTCAAACGAAATCGACAAGTCAGACCCGGACAGAACTCACATGAGCGACGCGCTGGGATATTTGATACATTATAAGTACCCGTTGAATATTGATAACAACGGGAATCGCAATATTGCCACGTTGAAGTGGTAGACAAATAAGGAGAGATTATGAGACGAATTAGATTCGGACAAGATGAAGACGTCGAAAAGATTAAACGTTTATACAACGATTGGGCTAATAAGCGAGGAGCGTTGCTTGAAGCTATGGTAAGGTTGCACGATGAGATGAAAAGATATTGTAGCAACTATCCTGAACAAAAGGCGGCAAGAAAAATTTTTGACCATATTGGAAACGAAGTCGGACCTAAAACGATTTCAGGAACAGCTGGTAATCTTCTGAGATGGTTCCCGGATTGGTTTAGAAATCCGCGATAATGAAATAACAACCTTAAAAAACAATAATGGCAACAGAAACATTGCAACCCTTAAATGGTGAAGACGGCAAAAAAAGCGTTGCGGCGGTGAACTACAAAAAGTTTAACGACGTGTACGCTACTCAAGCGCAGTATTATCCGAAGCCATTTCAGCGGTTGGATAAGTACAACGACGAAAAGACCGGAGCGCAGACGTTGGCGAAACCAACGTCGATGGACGGGCTTATATACCCGTTGGAGCCACGTCTTGACATATACAGCTATTTACGATTGCTTCGAGACCCGACAATCGCATTAGCCCGTTGTCTTATGGTTGCCCCGATTACGCTTGTTCCCATTATTGTCAAGGTTGAGCCGGACGCTCCCGAAGGAGCCGAGGAACTTATTCAGTCGCAGATTATCGACCGAAAAGACACTTGGATGAAATTAGCCCTTGAAGGGTGTATCGACTTCGGTTGGACGGCGTTTGAGAACGTTTACGAGTACAACAAAAAGACCGATATGGTCGAGTTGAAGAAGTCAAAACAACTCTTGCACGAAATAACCTATCTGCGAGCGAATCCTTATACTGGCGATTTCGCCGGGATTATGCAGGATAACATTATTACCGGGGAAAGGGTCTATTTAGACCAGAATAAAGTTCAGCTATTCAACTTCGACCAGAGAGGAAGCAACTGGTACGGGAATTCTATTCTGGATAACGCTATTCTTCCTTCCCGCCGTTGGTACGAGATTGAAGAAATGGCGGTAGGATACATGAGGAAAATCGGCGGGGCGCATTGGGTTATCAAGTACCCGGTCGGTACGACGAATTGCAACGGCGTTGAAAAGGACAATTCAGAAATCGCAACCGAGCTTCTAAACAACCTTGAAGCGAACGGGGCTATTGCAATCCCGCAAGACCTTGAACTATATCGCTACACGCAAGAAAGCGGACAGGCGCAACAATGGGTTGTTGAGAATATGACCGATAGCGGGGCAACGTCAGCCAGCTATGCTGAAACGCTTCGCTATTACGATACCCTCAAAGTGCGTGGAATGATGTTACCGGAACGAATGATTCTTGAAGGAGAGTTCGGGACAAAGGCGGAAGCGGTCGCCCATTCAGAAGCGGCGGTCGCCGGAATGGAAATGCGTTACCGGGGAATTGTCCGGGATATGGACGCTCAAACAAAGCGGCAGTTGTTAGCGTTGAATTATGGCGAAGAACTTCGGGATTGTGTTAAACTTACGCCAGCCGAAATTACCCGAGACGATAAAGCATTTATGAAAGAGCTTTACACGGGCTTGATGAATAACGCTGATGTAGGACACGTAATAGCCAGCGGGATTGATACAGAGCAGTTGCAACAGCTTCTTGCCGTTCCACGAAACGAAAAACAAGAGGAAGTGCTGAATAAGATACAAGAGAATATGAACGGGAATGGGGATAACTACGGAGGTTATTCAGAGCCGGAAGCTCAACCTGAACCCGATAACAATGAATTGACCGGAGCGCAAGCAGAAGGTCTGTATGGAGAATGAAATGTTAGTACCATTAGAGAAACCGACAAGAGATGTTGAGTTCGACAGGACGCAGAATATACAACGAATTAAAAAAGAAATTAAGGACATTGCCGGGGATTTAGAGAGTTCTTGGGCGGGCGCACTCAACGGAGGGAATCTTTGCAAGGTCGAAGGTTTTGGAGAATCGCAAAAATTGTTTGACGCAATTAAGCGAGAAGTTGACGGAGTTTCAGCATTACTGGTGCAGTTAAAAAAGACGTTTGAAAAGGAAGCAAAATAACAAAGGAGTAAATATGTTAGTACCACTTGAGCGTCCGAATTTTAGCATCAGGTTTGCAGAGGAAGTTGAAAACCCGCAAGAACTTGAATCGATATTGCGCAAACTTGTCGGAGATGTAAAGACGCGCATAGAACGGAACATAAAAGCGGCATTCAACGACGCAACACGCAACGGGATTCCAGACGGCTATAATAACGCATACGATTATTTAGTTGCCGCAGGCTGGGACGCTATAGAATCGTCTTATAATGAAGCAGTTAGAAAAGGTTTAATCAAAGATTCAGTTTTCAATCGACGATTGCGAGATAAGATTGGTTATAAATACAGCCAATTTATTGGCGCTAAGGTCAACCCGATTTATAAAAAATTGCAATGAGACATTTAATCCGATTCAGCGACGACCGGGCTTGTTCGTTCGACGAGATGATTCGAGCGACACAGAAGGGAATTCAGGTTGCCAAACAGGTCTTACCGTTATGGCAAGAGATGAAAGAACACCCGGAAATTATCCAGATGTTGAGAACCCGGCTTCGTTGCTATCCGACAGTACGACACCTGACAAGGCGGCTCGGCATTATGCTTCGGGTCGCCCCGGCGGTCATTGCCGTATATCGAGAAGCAAACAAAAACGGTTATTTGCCGTCAGACCCGAAGACGTTAAAGACTTTGGAGATGATGAGCAATTTGTATATTTTCCAACAGCTTGACACGGTTTTCAGACTGTTATTCCATACGAACGATGAAGCGACAAAGGAGCTTGTCGAACGTTTCCGAAAAGCAATCGAACCGTTCAGCCGAGGAATTTTCAGGAAGGCGGCTTGGCAGTTCAAAACGGACGCCGGGCAAGGTTGGTTATAAGGAGAGGTTATGCGAAAACGCTTTGACCTTATCCCAATTAAAAAGCGAATCCTTGCGTTTGCGACGGACGGCGAGATTGAAGCCAAACTTCGGCAGATTCTCGCCCGTCGATGGGGTGGAAACAACTTCCCGAAACTGACGGAGATAGTCTACCGCCTTTATATGCAATGGGGCAGAAACGGGAACGGGGGCATTTTCAAACAGGGCGGGTTATCAGCAAGGGTTGTCAAGATTATAGACGAAGCGATTGCCGAATCCTGCCGTTCGTTAGGAATTGCAAGCTGGGAAGCAAAAAACGTTGTCAGGAAACTTGACAAGGAAATCAATATGGCGTTCAAGCGAGGCGTAACCGACGCACGGCTCGACTTGAAGAAAATGGGAATTCAGATGGGAGAACGTTATGGTAGACGTTAAAATCAGAACAGAAGAAACGAATGGCAAAGCCCCGCAGAAATGCGGGGAGCCGACGGAGTGTTTTAGCCGCGTCACGGGATATTACAGACCCGTTGCGAACTGGAACAAAGGTAAACAGGAAGAATTCAAAGAACGAAAACACTTTAACGTGAAAGGAGAAGCACAATGCTCGTGCCGTTAGAAAAACCGAGCCGAGAAATTCGGTTTGCAGATAATTCGAGTGCTTTACAACAAAAGGCAGAGAAAATCCAGAAACTTTTGCTTGAAGCAAGAAAAGAAATGGATATATTATTGAAATCTGAAAAGGAACTTCGCCTAATCAAAGAAACGTTGCCGTACTCCGCGACCGAGTGCCGAAAACCGATTGATTGGGCTTGTAGTGGAATTGCCAACATTATTCGCGATATGAAATGACCCTCGTTGAACCCCTTTTGATTCCTCGGAGGAAAAAGAAAATGACAGAACTGATTAAACGATTGCTGATTCAGGCGTTGAAAGATTACGCCGACAAGACGTTCACGTTCGACAACCTGAAGCTGGTGCGGGACAGATTTCTGACCTTGCTCAAAGAACAGGTTGAAGCAAGCGAGAACAAGATTGACGATTGGGCGTTCCCGTTGGTCGAGAAAATCTTTGCGGACGAGAACTTGAAAAAGGTGTACGACTACGTGAAGACGTACGCCGAAGCCCTGTTTGGGAATGTTTGTACCGCCCCGGAAAAGGGCTACGAAACGCTGGCGAAGGAATTGGATTATACCGAAGCCCCGGAAGTGTGCGCAATGCCGGATTTGAAGACGGTTGTCGCTATTCTGGAAATCGTTGTCCCGTTGCTGGTGGAGTGGTTTAAGAAAAAATGAAAGAGCAACACCCCGCAGATTTAGAATTCTGGCTCACGGTCATATTTATGATTCTGCTGGGGATTGCTACGTTGTTATAGGAGTTGAAAATGTTAGTTCCGCTTGCAAAACCGAACTTTAGCATACGGTTTGATAGTATATATCAGACTAATGCTAAGAAAGATTTGCCTTTGTATAAGGAATATTACGAAATTAGTAAAAAAATTCAACCAATGTGGAAAACATGGAAAAATAACTACTCACTATTTAAGATGCAAGGGGGTCGTCTTCTTTTTGCTTCATGGGAAAGTTTTGCCATTGAAGATTGGGATAAGCAGATAGATATAACAATTAAAGCCCTCCCGCGCGTTATAAGCCAACTTAAAAAAATTGCTTCCGGTTCAGACGCATCTGATATAAGGTATACAGATTTTGAAGAATCGGGAGAGTTGTGGTTAGGGTGGAAAGATGGTGTTAAGGAAGGATTAGAGAGATTATCGCGTATTATCTTAGACAGTAAAGCGATATACTATAAAAATTTCAGCGCGATACAAAAAATGTCCAGAAGAATACTTGCTGCAGGAAGCAGGTTAAACGATATCGCTAAAACCCTGAAATTTAACAGCGATAGTTATAAATACTTGTATGAAGAATAGTTGCAAGGAGCCTACAATGTACATCAGCAAAGACATAATCCGCCGAACGATTGCCGTTGTTGTTGCAATAGCGATTTACTTCGCCTTTTTGTCGGCGTTGGCTCAAGCGGAAATTAAAGCCCCAAAAGGTTGCAATGCCGGAGAGCTTGTCGTTGCGCAGTCAGATGAACCTGCGACGTGGACGGTATTTCCGAACCAGTACAAGACAGCGATTTACGTTGCCAATGAAGGGCGGACGTGCGTCTTTGCCAGCCCCGAAAAAGGGGAGGTTACATTGATTGCGGCTACCATTGTTGACGAAAAGGTTGTCCTTGAACAATTCACGCTTTACAACGGCGTTCCAGTTCCAGAGGACGAAACCGTTGACCCGAAACCCGCCCCGGAGCCACTTCCTGAACCAGAGCCGGAACCGGAGACGTTTGAAAGCATAATCAAAAACACGAAGGTTGACGCAACGGAAGCAGATTACAATGCCGTTGCAGAATCTTTCGAGACGGCGGTCAGCGGGATTGAGAGAGGGACAATAACCACGCCAGCGGGCGCAAGAGAGACGTTTCGGGCGACCCTTGCTCTAAAGGCAGGGCAAGTCAACCCGGCGATTCTGACGGCATTTAAGCCCCTTCTCGACGCTATTAGCGCGAAAGTCAACAATGAATCATTAGAGGGAATAAAGGAGGACTATTCAGCGATTGCAAAAGCCCTGCGAGCAGCCAAACCGCCAGCGGGGCAAACTCCTTGCCCGACCGGGAATTGTCCGCAACAACAGCCAACAGTTATAAGGGGAGGGTTATTCCGATGAGTGAAGAACGTTTGTTAGGTTGCATACCGTCCTTTGTCAATGAGGAAGAATCCCGGCGAATGGGAATCCTTTCGGACAAGGAAAAGATTGAACAGTTAGCAACACCGTGGAACGCTACTGACCAGCCGAGAATTATTGAATGGAACAAGGATTGGGAAAACTTCCTGAAATCCGAAGCAGATGCGAAAGACGGCTTACGGTTTGCGGGACAATTCCCTCCGCCCTGGGAAATGTGCGAACGATTCTTCGGTATGCCATTTGCTGACCTTGTAGGCGTTATTCAGAAACGCAACGATTGCGCGGCTTGGGCTACAACACGGGCGGCGGTTGTTATGGCTTTGAATCAGCGTTGGTTTGGAGCCGAACGGGAAGTTGAGTCGTACAATCCGACAGGCATTTACGCCTATTCGTCCGGGTCAACGCCGAGAGCCGGAAGCTATTTCGCAGACAACGGCAGAACGATATACGGAATTGCAAAGACGGCTTGCGAGACTGGCAATTTCCCGGTAGACGTGATTGGAGAATACAAAGGCGGAACATGGTTCACGGAACAGATGATTGAATCAGTATCCGTTGCTGAAAAGAATCAAACCGGATTCGCCTACGTAAGCGAACGAGGGGCAGACAGAAAGGTTGACGTTATACTGCTCTCCTTGCGTTCCGGTCGCCCGGTTGTTATCGGCAACGATATTGCCCTACGGGACGGTTGCAGACAGGACGCAAACGGAATGTGGATTACAGACGTCGGAGGCGGCT
>Ga0326513_10000075_pt1 | contig 71825 bp, 52 predicted proteins | sample 2_2465_0518_D_FD_203654 | JGI IMG/M metagenome (GOLD analysis project Ga0326513, IMG submission 203654) | Bovine rumen microbial communities from UC Davis, California, United States - 2_2465_0518 | ecosystem: Host-associated > Mammals > Digestive system > Stomach > Rumen | place: USA...
GGGGTACTTGCGGGGGTACTTGCGGGGGTACTTGTGGGGGTGTCATCAGATTCCCAAGTAATGTGCATCTGTCTGTTATGCAGTGGATTATGTTCGTTTAGCAGCAGATTACGGAAAAAGGCAATCAGAAATGATTTGTCAGGGGAGATATTTTTTTGTGCGTTTTTGTAGTTGGCTCTGACAAGTGCATTACGGAAGTACCATGAATGTTGTTCAAAAAGCGAGTTGTTGACATCGGTAAATCCTATTGAGTGGAGATATTTTATAGTAAATATTGCCGTCGTTCGTGTGTTGCCTTCAGCGAATGGATGTATTTGCCATAGTCCTGCTACAAAATCTGCTATATGTTCTATTATCTGTGATTGGGTTAGACCTGAATAGTCAAACTGCTTTTCCTGTTTCAAATCATAATCAACTGCCATATTCAAGTCTTGCCAGTTTGCGTATAGAACGGTGTCTCCGTCAAGAACCCATTCCTTTTTTGTTATGTCGTATTGGCGGAATGTCCCTGCGTGTTTGAACACGCCGTTGAATATCTTGCGGTGTATGGATGCAAAGCCTGCCACACTATAGGTAAAAGATTGTTCATACAGCAAGCGTGCTATGTTGGTTGCAACTTTGTCAGCCTCTTCTTTTTCATCGTCATCAGGTAGCCTTTCTTGTTTGATTTGATAATATGTTTTGACAAGTCGTGCCGCTTCATCTATATTGATGTGTCCTTCTATATTTTGTGTTGCTGTTTGACGAAGGTAATCGGAAACTGTCAGTCCGTCAACCTGTTGTAGACCGATGGCTGTGCGCCATGCATTGGCGCGTTCACGGACCTCCGGCTCTGTAGCGCGTATGTATTTTTCAAATTCCGGGATGATAAATTGTTCGTTGTCCATATTTTTATTCTATCATTATTTTTCCTGTCACGGCATCGGCAATCAGGCGTTGTTTATACTCTTTGAGGTATGCTATCTCGGCTTCAAGTTCACTAATAAGCGAATTGATATTGCCGCACTTGCGGTCAATATACTCCACAATGGCACGTTGCTCGGAGATGGGGGGAAGTAATATTTCAATTTTTTTTAAGCCCTGCCAATTCAGCCCCTGTCTTATTCCGCCCCCCATACTATAAAATAATTTCTTTATGTCATAAGTATGCAACAATCTATATAGATATTCAGGAAGTACTAAACTCTTATTAGATATGCCCAAACATACATAAGCAGATGTTACAATACCTTCTTCTTTTACAAGACCTACCCTCAAACTTCTTTGGTCGTTCTGCAAATCAGTTAATCGTAAAACTATATTCCCAGGCTCAACAATTTGGTACGTATCAAAAGAAGCCGGCAAAAGTCCGCCAGTAGTATTTATATCCTTTCTAACTATATTACCGTAACTTAAAGATAATAAATTCTGATGATGAACATCCTTATTAGAAAAATAATGTTCATAAGTAAGTTGAGACAACCTCTTTATTTCCCAATGTTCAGGTATTTCCCCAATCCATGGGATGCCGCTATCTTTCATTGGTACATTGGGGTTCAAGCCGCGTGTAACGGCGGCGGCAATCTCTGATTGCTTTAGTTCAGATAAAGCTTGTAACTCTCTCTCTCTCTCAACGACATACGCGTCTATTTTTTGTGTTTTACTATCTATAAACTCTACTATCCGTTCCTGCTCCGCAAGAGGGGGAAGGGGAAGCATGATATTTTTCATCTCACTGTATCGTGTAGTCCAAAGGTCGGCAACAATGCCGCGTCCCCAACGATAATACTCCTCAATGTAGTAGTGACTACGTAGCAAATAATGAATATATGAACGAATGAGTTTCCCCCTTGACTCCAAAACAGTATTGATTAACGAGACGGAACCGTCAAGTGGAGATACACCACAAGATCCTTTTCTGTCAGAACGTGAGTTCACAACAAAGTCACCGGCACAAACTCTCTTGCGGTTATCTCCGTTGTCAGTTTTTACGGCGGTATCTAACTGCGGTGTAATGCCTTGTTTGGAAACTGACAAGGGCTGAAACTCCGTGTCGGAACATTTCTCTCTGCGTTCTGCAAAAAGTTGAGAAATCTTGTCCGTCTCCCAATGTTCGGGTATTAGTCCGAGCCATGGGATGCCACTGTCTTTATATTTCGGATAAGGGGTCACCATAATACTTATGCCCTTTCAGGGCGTGTTGGATTTTTTTTGTTCTATTGCCCAAGGTGTTGCCGTTGGGTTATGTAATTATTGCACTTTCAGGGCGTGTCTTATTTCGTTCAAATCTCGCCCCAACGGGGCATTGTGTTCATAGCCCATGGCATCGCCTTGGGTTCGTAATGTTTTTTATTCCGTTCAAATTTCGCCCCAACGGGGGCATTTTGTTCATAGCCCATGGCATCGCCTTGGGTTCGTAATGAGTTTTATTTCGTTCAAATCTCGCCCCACCGGGGCATTGTGTTCATAGCCCATGGCATCGCCTTGGGTTCGTAAAAATATCAGTCGCTCAAAACATATCTATCATCATATTCGATGTTGTATAATTTTAAAAAATCAATATACTCTTCTTCAAATGTTTTTTTGTGATGATGCTCTCGTTGATTCTTTATGTAATTTAATGTTTTATCTACAACAGATTGGCTTATAGAAAAACACCCATAGCCACTTTGCCATGCAAATGTGTGATAATGCTTGTCAATCGTTTTTAACCATCGGCTACTATTACGTTTTATTTCTTCGACCAAATGCGCAATTGTAACCTCTCGTGATAATAAACACAATGCATGAACATGATCTTCAACCCCATCTACCCATATATTGATACATCCGGTTGTGTTTATGAGTTGTCCGATATATGCATGTATTCTTTCTAAATCGTCCGTTTTAATCTTTGGACTCGTTGATTTGATGTGAAACACAATATGTAAATAAACTTTTGATAATGATTGTGCCATAATACTTGTGCCCTTTCAGGGCGTGTTGGTATTTTTGTTGTTCTATTGCCCAAGGTGTTGCCGTTGGGTTATGTAATTATTGCCCTTTCAGGGCGTGTTGTTATTTTGTTGTTCTATTGCCCAAGGCGTTGCCATTGGGTTATGTAATTATTGCCCTTTCAGGGCATGTCTTATTTCGTTCAAATTTCGCCCCACCGGGGCATTGTGTTCATAGCCCATGGCATCGCCTTGGGTTCGTAATGTTTTTTATTCCGTTCAAATTTCGCCCCAAAGGGGCATTATGTTTATAGCCCTGCGCTCCACAAAGAGTTGAGAAACCTTGTACGTTTCCCAATGTTTGGGTATTAGTCCGAGCCATGGGATGCCACTATCTTTATATTTCGGATAAGGGGTCATAATTGTTATTTTCTTTTTCTTCGTACACGGCGGTATTTTTGTGTTGGTGAATTGGGTTTGCCCGGGTTCGTTGGCTCCAGAAAATTATTTTCAACTAATAGAGTAATATATTTATGTATATTAGTAGAATGATAACTTACCATCGCATGTTCCAATATCTCTTTACTGCTTCTTGGAATAGAACAGAAATTTATTATGTCCCTTTGTTTGTCGCTTAAGTCGCTCTTTTTTAATTTATTAGTTGTGTTTTGAGTGTCAGAGTTTGTGTTAGAGTTTGTGTCAGAGTTTTTGTCATGATAGTATGTCTTCTAATTTCCCTTTAAGTTTGTTCTCTATTTCTGTTATGTCGGCAGCGATGTCGGCGAGGGGTCGCAGTTCGGCAGGCTTGTAGAAGTACTTGGTAAACGACAGCTCATATCCCGTCTGTATGCTATCCTTGTCTATCCATGCGTCAGGCGTATAAGGCAGTATCTCTTTTTGGTAGAAGCCCTCTATACCTCCTTCATAGCGGAAAGGAATCTGCTCTTTGTCGGTCATGTTCTTGTCCGGCACGGGGTTGCCTTTCTTGTCTTTCAGAATATTGCCCTCTTCATCGCGTTTCGGACGCAGCACTTTGACGCTCCAATAACCAAACTCGTTATTGTGGAATATCTTGCTTTGGGGCGTTTCCTTAAACTCCGTGAGCAAGCGCAGTATCTCACGGCGGTCAGCCTCGTTCGTTTCGCAGTTTTTCTCACCGAGGTTCTTGCGGAGCGGTGTCTTTATCTCCGTTGCGTCAATAAGTTGCACATAGCCACGGCGGCGCTTTTCTTTGCGGTTGGTGAGCACCCAAACGAAAGTGCCGATGCCGGTGTTATAGAAGTCCTTCTCCGGCATAGCGATGATAGCCTCCAAGAGGTCGTGCTCGATGATGTATTGGCGCAAGTTGCTTGCACCGCTGCCAGCGTCACCGGTAAAGAGCGATGAACCGTTGTGTACCTCCACGATACGCGAGCCGAGGGGGGTATCATCCACCATCTTGGATATGTTATTAGCGAGGAACAGCATTTGGCAGTCGCCTATATCAGGGAGAAAACTGATGAGCTCGGAGTTTTCAGAATTTTCGGAATACTCTGATTTTTTGATTATTCCTTGAAAGCGGCTATCGACAAACTTGCCTTTCTCTTTCTCGCCCAATCCGCGTTTCTTCAAGTCTTCTTTCCAAGGCGTGCCGAAAGGCGGGTTAGAGATGAGGAAATCGAAGTGTTCGCCTCCGTGTCCGTCACGCGAGATAGTGCTATCGAAAGAGATGTACTCGCGCATGTTCTGACCGTATGCATATTGGAAATTGGTGATGTCGCCGGAAATCATAAGGTCAGCCTTGCAGGTGGCATAGGTTTCGGGAGTCAGTTCCTGACCGTAGATATTGATTTGTACCTGCTTGCCGCGTTCCTTGGCAATCTCGCGCATACGCTCCTGTGCGATGGTGAGAATACCGCCTGTACCGCAAGCACCGTCATAAATCTTGTAGGTGGTGTCGGTCAGTTGGTCGGCAACAGGTATCAGGGCAAGGTCAGCCAATAGGCGCACATAATCACGCGGCGTGAAGTGTTCACCGGCTTCGGTAACATTGTTCTCCTCATTGAACTTGCGAAGCAGTTCCTCGAACATCGTTCCCATAGTGTGGTTGTCGAGAGCCGGCAAAATCTCTTTGCCGTCATCGTCAAGCACCGGCTTATTGGAAAGGTTGATGTTGCTGTCGGTGAACTTTTCTATGATAGAGCCGAGCCGTTCCGCTTCGGTGAGGTTATCGACCATCTGGCGGAGGTGGAACTTGTCGATTATATCTTGTACATCACGGGAAAAGCCGTTCAGGTAATCGGTGAAGTTCATCTTGAGGCGCAGTGGATCAGTTTCGCTGCGGAGCGTCTTCATTGTGAACTTGGATGTGTTGTAGAAGGGATATTTGGTAACTCCAAACAGGATTGCGTCTTGATTGGTAATGCCGTTCTTATCCAACTGCTCTTTCATCTTCAGCACTGCGTCCTTGGTCGGTTCGAGCAACACATCTATACGGCGAAGTACCATCATTGGCATGATGATTTTCTTGTACTCGCCTTTCTCAAAGGCATATACAAGCACATCGGTTGCGATGTTCCAAATGAATGAGAATAATTTGTTGTAATTGGCTGTGTTCATATTGAGCAATTATGAACTGCAAAGATATAAAAATTATATTAAAAAATCAAATTAAATCGTTGCTTTTTCCGATAAAAAAGAGGATGCAACTCATTTGCATCCTCTTTTTGAATATTTTGATAATCAATTATCTTATTCCCACTTGGTGTCGAGCATTGAGCCTGTGGCTGCAAATTGGCGGTGCATATTGAATACCACGCCGAGGTCGTGTTGAGTATGCGCCTTTTTGCAGCGGGCAAGATATTCGCGAAGCATAGGTTTATATTCTGGTGCTACGCAGTTCTCAATAATCTCATGTGCACGTTGTACGGGACTCTTGCCGCGCAAGTTGGCTATACCTTGTTCGGTAACTATCACTTTGACAGAGTGTTCTGAGTGGTCGAGGTGACTTACCATAGGTACGAATGAGCTGATCAGTCCGCCCTTGGCGGTGCTCGGTGTGGTATATATACTGATATATGCGTTGCGTGTGAAGTCGCCGCTACCGCCTATACCGTTCATCATCTTGGTGCCAAGCACGTGGGTAGAGTTGATATTACCGTAAATATCGGCTTCGAGAGCCGTATTGATGGTTATCAGACCCAAGCGGCGTGCCACTTCGGGGTTGTTGCTGATCTCCTGCGGGCGCAAAACGATATGTTTGCGGAAGAAGTCAATATGGTCAACTATGTCTTGCAACTTGTCGGCTCCGACAGTGAGTGAGCACCCGGAGGCAAAGGTTACGCGACCTTCTTTCATCAGTCCTACGACTGAGTCTTGGATAACTTCGGTGTACATAGTGAAAGGCGGAATATGCGGGTTTTCGCCTAATGCACCGAGCACTGCGTTGGCTATATTGCCTACGCCTGATTGGATAGGCAAAAACTCCTTCGGAATACGTCCTGCCTTAATTTCGTTTTCAAGGAACAAAGCCACGTTGGCACCGATACGTTCAGTCGTTTCGTCAAGCGGAGTGAACTTACCGACTTCGTTCGGACGGTTGGTCTTAACGATAGCGATAATCTTTTCAGGGTCAACTTTAATGCAGTCTGTACCGATACGGTCGTTGACATGATAGATAGGAATCTCGCGGCGAACAGGTGGGTCAGCCGGTTCGTATATATCATGTATGCCGCGCATAACGGGTGGCATAGCCTCATTGAGTTCAACAATGATATGGTCGGCAAGGCGGCATATAGTAGGCATAATTCCTACGCCTGCTGTCGGAACTATCTCACCATCATCAGTTACTTGGCATGCCTCTATAATAGCAAATTTAGGCTTTGGCAAGAAGCCATATCTCAACTCTTGTGCAAGATGCGAGAGATGCAGGTCAAAATAGTGAGCATCTTGATTGTTCAGTTCTGTACGCAAATCTTTGTTTGACTGATATGGAGTGCGGAAATCAATAGCGTGAGCGCGAGCCAACATACCGTCGCATGAATCACCGGTTGATGCACCGGTATAAATACCGATTTTGAACTGTTCACCGCGAGCATGGAACTCTTCGGCACGGTGTGCAATGGCTGTAGGCACATCCTTAGGTGCACCGGCTGGGGTGAAACCACCCATACCTACTACATCACCATTATTGATAAATGCGGCTGCCTCTGCCGCTGACATATATTTATACATTGTGGGTTGGATTTTTAGGAAAAAACAAATCGGAGTATTCCGAATTATCTAATATTCTGAATACTCCGAAATATAGGAATAATTATGCTTTACCGTCTGAACCAAGCACGTTGATAATCTTATGTTTATAGAGTTCCTCCATAAGGTCGCGAGCAGGACCGCAGTATTTACGTGGGTCGAACTCAGCCGGTTTCTCTGCCAACACTTTACGTACAGCGGCTGTGAATGCCAAGCGGCTGTCGGAGTCGATATTGATTTTGCATACAGCTGATTTGGCTGCCTTGCGGAGTTGCTCTTCAGGAATACCTACTGCGTCAGGCAGTTTGCCACCGTTAGCATTGATGATGTCAACATACTCTTGTGGAACAGAACTTGAACCGTGAAGTACGATTGGGAAACCCGGCAGTTGTTTCATGATGGCATCCAATACGTCAAATGCCAATGGAGGAGGAACCAAACGACCTGTCTTCGGGTCGCGTGTGCATTGTTCGGGTTTGAATTTATATGCACCATGGCTTGTTCCGATTGAGATAGCCAATGAGTCAACACCTGTCTTTGATGTGAAATCAATTACTTCTTCAGGTTTGGTGTAGTGGCTCTCTTCGGCTTTTACTTCGTCTTCAACACCAGCAAGCACACCAAGTTCGCCTTCAACGGTTACGTCAAATTGGTGAGCGTATTCAACCACTTTGCGTGTCAATGCAACGTTTTCATCGTATGGCAGAGCCGAACCATCGATCATTACGCTTGAGAAACCGAGGTCGATGCAGTTCTTGCATAGTTCGAAACTATCGCCGTGGTCAAGGTGAAGAACGATTTGCGGTTTTTCCCAACCTAATTCCTTTGCATACTCAACTGCACCTTGTGCCATATAGCGCAAGAGAGTAGGGTTAGCATAATTGCGTGCACCCTTCGATACTTGAAGGATTACTGGTGATTTGGTTTCAGCTGCGGCTTTGATAATTGCCTGCAACTGTTCCATGTTGTTGAAGTTAAAGGCTGGAATTGCATATCCGCCATTAATTGCCTTTGCAAACATTTCACGGGTGTTTACAAGACCTAATTCTTTGTAAGATACCATAATATAATAAATTTATTAAAATAATTAACTGTCTGAATTATAGCCTTAATGCCTAATATCTATTCAGCATTTCTTTTTTATGTTTTCAATCTGCAAAGTTAGTAAATTATTGTGAAATAATGAAATCTTTAATCTTTTTTTATCAAGTTTCGCATCTATTTATATGCGAAGTATTATTGTTTATTTGTTTATCGTTTATTTAAGTTTCGCAAGTACGACAAAGTAATCTTATTATAAGGGTTAATCTTATTAAATTCAGATACAAAGGCGAAAAACCGCGTAGCGGTTTCATGTTAATAGAATTTGAATAACCCCATCATCTTTTATTTATTGATTTTTCGGGGGCATCGAACGCCCCGAAAAATCAGGATAGATTGGAAATTATAGAGCAATTTATTCTATTAATATGCAACGGCTAACGCCGTTGATCACCGAGATATTAAAATTTTTGTTAATATGCGAAACTTGAATTGTTATTTGTTTATTTAAAGTTTCCCTCTAATGTTCAGTAGCACTTTTATTGTATTGAGATTATACCCCGTAGGGTTTTCCCTTTTAATAGCATAGATATTGATAATCAGCCTTATTTCCCGTTAGGGAATTTCTTTTCAATTCTTTTCTATGGTCTGTTGTAAAAATCCTCAAGTTGCTGATTGAACTCACGGCGGTTACCTGCCTTTAACCATTGTTGAACTTGTCGTGTTATAGGTTGAATATGTATATACACTTGTCGTCGCGGACGCACTACGAAAAGCAAACCTATTGATTTCAGAAGTGTTGTGCCTAATGCGGGCGATGATTTTCGGTTCTTACGGCTCCATATGCTTCCCCATAGTCCGCTTATCCTGATACTCAATATCTCAACCTGTGGTTTTTGCGCTCGTTGCATTATTTCTGTGCACACCTCGTATGCTAAGCGGCGATTGCCTATATGTTCGATTCCATCGGTGGTGATATGACCAGAAGGGTAGAATATTACGTCGTTGTTCTGATTCAAATTATCTATCACTATCGAATTTAAACTTTTCACTTGGTTGACTTCATCCTCATTATGTGATACTGCTAAATCAGGAACGCATACGGCGTTGAGCAGGTCTAAAATATGACGGACAATTGCGCTACTATGCCAAAAACGACCATCAACAAGTGGGTACATCTTGTGATCGTAAAATTCAGCAAATAGAATTATCGGGTCTATAATGGCTTGATGGTTGGGTAAAATCAGGTGTGTACGTCCATTATGTAAATGTTCTATACCTACTATTTTAACCTTATAACGCAGATGAAGGAATTTACGCACATTATAACATATCAGTGGACGATAGGTGAATATAATATAGATACTTGCAACAAATAGTCCGATTGCCAACATTAAAAACATTGCATGTTGAGGGAAAAATGTGCTTATCAAACTATATGTTATCGATGCTATTAGGATAGCGAAGAATGATATCTGATTAAAATATGCCAAGATTGCGTTCAATTCATCGCTCTTGACTATGCGTTGAATTTCTGCATCAAGCGGAACTTTGAAAAAGCCACCGAGGATTGAGAGTAAGAGTAGAATAGTAGCGTAAAGCCACGTATTCATCGGTACAATGAAAAACATCAGCAGTAAAATACCTGACATCAATATACCATATAGAGGAACCCTGCCTAATTCAAAATGCTTCTTACCTATTATGCCAGCGCATACGCAACCTATACTAACGCCAACTGCCGTAAGCGCAACCATCAGACCTGCTATTGTATCGTCAAGCAACATCTCGTCTTTGCAGAATACAAGCAGTCCCATTTGCATTGTTGCCGCAAACCACCAAAAGATGCTCAGAACGTATATGATAGAGTTCAATCCCCGATGATTACGGGCTATTTGGTGAGCAATCTTTGCATATACAAACGGATTGAGCGAGTTGGCTATCCCTTGTTTTTCTTGTGGTGTTTCTGCATTAGTGCTGACATCTTGTTTTGCAGGAACTCTGATTAGATATGCGCTTATAAGTCCGATGAAAGCGAAGATAAAGAGCAGTAATGCACATTCAAATTCAGTACAGTCAAGTGTTCCTATCATTAAAGACGCTAACACCGTGCCTAAAAGCATACCGCCAAAGCTGACGGCCTCCATTCCGCCCATGCCGTTGCTCACATTGTCAATACCGCCTATTTCGCGAATAAGTCCGTATTTTGCAGGACTATAGAGCGAACTTTGCAGACCCATAAGTAGTAATGCCGATATGATAAGTGGCAGATTATGAATGTAAAAGCCGCAAGCAGCAATGCTCACAATTGGAATTTCGCACCATTTGGCTATGATGACCACGCGACGCTTGCCATATTTTTCGGCAAGACGGTTGGCTATCGGAGAGCAGAAAATATAAGGTATGACAATAGCCGCACCGGCGATAGCAACATATATGGATTGCGCTGCTGCTCCGGCAACCCATTGGGTTACAAATAGCAATGCCAACATTTTTTGGTAGTTATCGTTGAGCGTACCAAGAAAATTAGTGGTAAACAATGCGGCAAATTGTTTTGTCATGGTCAGGTTGATGTATGTTTATATCCTTTACTGCTCTGTCAGCACGATGGCTTCGGTCGTATCGTTCTTGCGCTGAAGTTCTATTACTGAGCCTTCGGGGAATGATGTCCCAAGCAGAAGGTCGGCAAGCGGGTCTTCGGCATAGCGTTGAACGGCTCGCTTTAACGGACGTGCTCCGTATTGAATATCATAGCCTTTGTCGGCAATGAAATCTTTTGCCTCATCTGTCAGGCGAAGTGTATAACCCATGCTCGATACTCGATTATATAACCCTTTAAGTTCCAAATCAATGATTTGGTTGATAGCACTGCGGTCGAGTTGGTCGAACATTATGATATCGTCTATACGATTGAGAAATTCAGGTTGGAACTGTTTGTTCAGTGCCTTACGTATTATGCTCTCGGCATTAGCAGAATTGAGTTCTGCGCTACTCGAAAAGCCTATACCGTTACCAAAATCTTTAACTTGCTTCGACCCAACGTTGGAAGTCATAATGATTACGGTGTTCTTAAAGTCAATATGTCTGCCAACTGAATCCGTCAGACGTCCTTCGTCCATCACCTGCAGTAGTAGGTTATAAACGTCAGGATGTGCCTTTTCTATCTCGTCGAAAAGTACTATTGAATATGGTTTGCGCCTAACTTGTTCGGTTAGTTGACCTCCTTCCTCATATCCAACATATCCCGGAGGCGCACCGGTCAGACGGCTGGCACTGAATTTTTCCATATATTCGCTCATGTCAACACGTATGATGGCATCTCTTGAGCCAAACATCTCCTCTGCCAAGCATTGGGCAAGATGAGTCTTTCCGACACCTGTAGGCCCGATGAAAAGGAATGTTCCAATAGGTTTCTTCGGATCTTTCAGACCTAAACGATTGCGTTGTATGCTGCGCACTATTTCATCAACTGCACGATTCTGACCTATAACATGTTGCTGAAGTCGTGCACCCATATTTTTTAGTCTTACGCCTTCTTCTTGTGCTATTCGCTCAACCGGAACACCGGATATGAGACTTACTGAATGTGCAATATCTTCGGCTGTTATACTCGTGCGCTGGTCCTTTTCTGTGTTTTTCCAACGTTCCGTCTCTTGGCGAAGTGCTAATTGCAGGTCGCGCTCCTTATCTCGTAAGGCGATGGCGCGCTCATAGTCATGTTGCGCTAACACCTTATCTGTTTCCGACTTTATGTCTGCCAACTGATGTTCAATATCTTTTATCGAATCCGGTATGTGCACCGTAGTCAGATGGGCATGTGCTCCGGCTTCGTCAAGAGCATCAATGGCTTTGTCTGGAAAGACACGGTCGGTAATGTAGCGGCCGGTGAGTTTTACGCATGCCTCTATTGCCTCATCGGTATATCTAACATTGTGATATCGCTCATATAAAGGTGCTATCTGATGTAGTATCTCTAATGTTTCTTCCTCTGTCGAAGGGTCAACAATGATTTTTTGAAAACGACGCTCCAAAGCACCGTCTTTCTCAATGCTGTTGCGATATTCATTTAGTGTCGTTGCACCTATACATTGTATTTCTCCACGGGCAAGTGCCGGCTTGAGCATGTTGGCAGCGTCAAGTGAACCGCTTGCGCCACCGGCACCTATCAATGTGTGAATCTCGTCAAGAAATAGGATGACTTCTTGGTGCTCTTTAAGTTCGTTGATTACTGCCTCAAGACGTTCCTCAAACTGTCCACGATACTTAGTGCCTGCCACGATATGTCCCATATCTAATGCAACGATACGTTTGTTATGCAAGGCATGATTGACGTTGTTTTGGGCTATACGTAATGCCAAACCTTCTACTATCGCTGACTTACCTACTCCAGGTTCACCGATTAAAACGGGATTATTTTTCTTACGGCGCGACAGAATCTGAATGATACGCTCTATCTCTCGTTCTCTGCCAATGACGGGGTCGATTTTGTTGTCAGATGCTTGCTTGGTCAGGTCGGTACCAAAGGTGTCGAGTGCCGGAGTGTCTGATTTCTTTGACTTCTTTTTCTCTTCTATCACAGGCTCTTTGTCATCTTCCCTATCCTCTTCCATATAGTCGGCTGAAGCCTTTGGCATCGTTACGGTCTGACGTATTGAATCGTATGATATGTGGTGATTATTTAATATCTCTGCCACTATCGATTCGCCATCTTTCAAGATTGCCAAAAGCAAGTGCTGATCATCATCTTCTTGCGATTTCATCGCCTTTGCTTCCAAATCCATAAGTTTCATAATCCGCTCGGCATGATTGCTGAAGGGTATGTTCTCGACCTCGTTTAAAGGTTGATAATTTCCATCGTTCTTAATACGTTCGTCAATCTCTTTTTTCAATGCTTTAAGGTCGTTCTGATTGTTGGCACGGCTCATAGCATCGTATGCCTTGCCTTTGCCAAGACGTAAAATGCTGAGCACTAAATGTTCCGGCTCAACAATCTCATTGCGCAAGCGTTTTGCTTCCTGACGCGAATACATGATAATTTTTGTGAGGTTTTCTGAATACAACATAGTGATTTGCTAATTTTGCTTTTTCTATTATTATTTTTACTTTATCAATCAAAGAAGTTCCATGATACTCCTGCCGAAAAGACAGGTGGGTTTTTAGGGTAGTTAACCATCGAAAAATACGATGAATTAGGCCAAAAATACTTGTTAAAATGAGTAAACTGCGCGTAAAAACGCACTTTCTTCAGTTTGAAATTGGCATATACGCTCATTATTGGGTAATTGCCTATTTTTTGTGTACTTTGCAGGGCAAACTGACCTGTTGACGGGTCCAATAGTGGAGCGTAATAGGCTGTATTATAGCGCAAATCTACTCCCCACTGAACGTGTAGTACTTTCGCCCATATATCGCGGTAATAAATGTTGGTGTAGAGTGCAATATCGGGCAGTGGTATTATTTCCGAAGTGCTATGTTGCCATACGGCTTCATTTTCCCAACCAAAACGTTTTGTATGTATGTTGATGTTGGCTCCTACTGCCAAAATCTGTACGTTGCCATTGTCTTGCTTGGGTTGCCATTCGGCTGAATAATAAATAGCGCGTGTCAGATTTTCAAAATTTACTTTACCTAATATGTCAATCCATTTATTATAATAGGCTACCGAACCGCCTATGCGAAATCGGTAAATTTTCTGAAAATCATTGTCCCATTGTTGATGATTCGACCAATAATGCTGTAGCAAATAATTTGGTTGCTCATTTTTTAAAAGCACGTCAGCATTGATCTGCAACGAGTCCTTTCCTGCCGGTATGGTGCCGTCTATATGACCATCTATCTTAAATTCTCCCAATTTATAACCTACAACGCATACGTCTCCACCGAAATTGTAATGCACCCATCGCCCCATATTTTTCACAAGTCTGCCACCTATACGTACATTGTTAATCCATTTGGCAGTGTCAATATATCTTGTCGTATCGTTGAGTAACGATAAGTTGCCATACCGCTCGGCTTCATGCTCGGCATAGACTATCGCTCCAAAACGCAACCATTTATTGAACGCCTCTTCAAAATTCACTGCTAAAGTGTTGGCTATACGCAAGAAATTAGCCGAATCGCATGTGTAACTATTGTTATAGTAGGAGTTTGGCCAAAATGCGGTGTTGACCGATTTTTCTATATAACGTTTTGTGTCGCGGTTGATTTCAAATGTATGTATAAACGATGTAACAGGTATGTAATCAATCGCTATTGAATCTTCTGTTACCTTTCTTTCTTTTTCTATACAAATACTATACCGTTGGTTAAAATAGACAGAATATGACTTCAAACCTGACATTCCTGTCATATTTGTCGGGTAGTCGTAGGTGTTTAGCGACGACAACACATATTCGTTGGCATTATACACACCACCATTTTCAAAGTTTGATAGCGTGTTGTACATTGCTGAACCTTGACAACTATAATGGTCGCCGTTGTATGATGCCCACAACGCTCCGTTAAATCGCTTGGCTGACTGACTATTATACAATCCAACAGCGTTCTTGTAGTCAACCATAGCACCTAAATTCGTTCGGCGACTCAGATTGCCTGTGAAATGAAAACTCAAATCGTTGTCTTCACGATAGGTGGTAAATCCTTTTCGATATGAAATGTTAGAATAGGGTGTAGTCGTGTTGTAATATCTGATGTCTTTGGGTGTCAGTATGTATGGAATATAAGACTGTTGAAATAAAAAGTCTGATTTCTGGCTGCGTTTAAAATATATTTCGGTTTGTATCGGACTTATTAAGTTTCCATTCCATGTGTTTGCTATCGAGTAGCGATTGTTGATGTTCAGTTGGGCGTAATTAAGCCAAACCGTGTCGGGCGTAACACTATCGGCAATAGCCAATCCATCGTTTAGTTGCCACGAACGGATTATAGTCTTTGTTGTATCTTTACGAGCCCATGCACTAATCGACACTGATGCTAATAGTAATATGTATAGTAAGCGTTTCAATCTGTGTTGATAAATTATGCTTTTATACCCATTTCATCGGCTATCTTGAGCATGTATTGGTATGCAGCTTCATGCTCATTGGGTATTATGCCGTCTAATATGGCATCTTTGATGGCTGCCTTGATTTCACCTACGGTGTTGCACGGAGTCAGGTTGAATGTCTGCATGATTTCTTTACCATCAACGGGCGGCTGAAAATTTCTGATACGATCCTTTTCCTCTAAGTCGGTCATTTTTTGCCGAAGGATTTCGTAGTTGCGATGAAAACGACGCACTTTTTCAGGATTCTTGGATGTTATGTCGGCATCGCACAATATCATCAAATCTTCAATGTCTTCACCGGCATCAAATAACAAACGTCTGACTGCAGAATCAGTCACCGTGTCCTCAATAAGAGAAATCGGACGCATGTGAAGACCTACAAGTTTTTGAACATATTTCATGCTCTCGTTGAGTGGCAACTTGAGTTTTCGAAATATGCCGGGTATCATTTTCTGACCTATAAAATCATGTTGATGAAAAGTCCAACCTATACCTTGGATGTATTTCTTTGATTGAGGTTTGCCTATATCGTGAAACAATGCGGCATATCGCAACCATAATTTGTCCGATTTGCTTGCTACTGTGTCCAACACTTGCATGGTGTGCGAAAAATTGTCTTTATGACCATGACCATCGATGGTATCGGTGCTTTTTAGAGCCTCTAATTCCGGCAGTATGATTTTCAATAATCCTGTTTTCAGCAGCAGTTGCCATCCAACCGACGGACGTCTGGAAAGCATTATCTTGTTCAATTCGTCGGCTATACGCTCTTTACTGATAATGGTTATGCGCTGAGCATTACGAGCGATGGAATCGAATGTTTGCGTTGTCAGGTAAAATCCTAATTGGCACGAAAAACGTATGGCTCGCATCATGCGTAAAGGGTCATCGGAGAAAGTGATATCGGGGTCAAGAGGTGTGCGGATAAGGCACTCTTCCATATCGTTCAGACCGTCAAATGGGTCAAGCAATTCGCCAAACCTTTCTCGGTTGAGACATAGTGCGAGAGCGTTGATTGTAAAGTCACGTCTGTTTTGGTCGTCCTGCAGTGTTCCGTCCTCTACTATAGGCTTGCGTGAGTTTCTATTATATGACTCACGTCGTGCTCCGACAAATTCAATCTCTGTTTTAGAGTCTTCTCCTTCTGATTTGTCGGTGTGAATACATAATTGTGCGGTTCCGAAATTTTTATACACGTTTACATGTGCGCGTTTACCTATGCGTTCTGCCGCCTTTTGAGCAAGTTCTATTCCGCTACCTACTACCACAATGTCAATATCCTTCGATGGTCGGTGAAGAAATAAGTCCCTTACCCAACCACCGATGACATAGCACTCCTTACCCATTTCATCGGCTATATCACCGATGAAATGAAAAATCGGATTGCTCAGTTTGTCGGAATAATTGTTCACTTGTGCTTTTCTTAAATGCAAATTAACTTGCAAAATTATACATTTATTTTGAAATAATCAAAAAAAACGCTAATTTTGCAGCCTAATCATTAAGTAATTTTTCTCATGAAAACACGTCTATTTATTTCTCTTTCTCTCGTTTTATTGTGTTCGTGCGTTGGTCAGCACCGTCAAGTTAGCGACTCTCATTCTATTGCTGTCAAAATCGACTCTTCGTTCAATTCCATTCAAGACTCTGACTATTTAGATGTCTTAGAGCCGATAAAAACGCAGAAAAATGATATTATGAATCAAGTTATTGGTTCTGTTCCTGAAGATTTAGTTCGTCAGTCTCCCGAAAGCAATATGCTTAATTGGGGTGCTGATGCGTTGCTTGATATGGCGCGTTCAACAACAGAGCGACAAGTTGATTTTGCCGTTGTCAATAAAGGTGGTTTACGTTGCGATTTACCTAAAGGCGACGTTACTTTAGGCTCTATCTATTCGCTTATGCCATTTGATAATGCACTTGTTATTCTGGCTATGCAAGGAAGTGATATTATTGACTTATGCAATACTTTTGCGCGTAGGCGTGGTGAAGGAGTTTCCGGTCTTCGCATGGTTATCAATGGCGATCAAGCAGAAAATATCACTATTGGTGGTAAACCACTTGTACCTGAGGCTGTTTATTATGTTGCTACGAGCGATTATTTGAGTTCCGGCACCGATGAAATGACTGCTTTTACACGTGCCATCGAAAAATTTGAAACCGGTCTGTTGATTCGTGATTTATATATTGACTATGTTCGGCAAAAAGGTGTTATGCAAGCCAAAGTAGATGGTAGAATGAGTGTAAGACAGTATGGCAGTAAGATGATAAGTGAAGGTAATTAAAATATGCTGAAAAACATATTTTTTACCCTTTATAAAATAAAAAAAATATAGTAATTTTATGCCGTTTTTTTTAGGAATATTAAAATCTTAGTCTAAAATTGTTAATCTTTTAAAAATAAAACAGTTATGAAACTTTACAATCCAAATGACATCAAAAACATTTCTTTAATGGGTGGATCCGGTACCGGAAAAACCACTCTCTTTGAGTCAATGCTTTTTGAGAGTGGTATAATTAAACGTCGCGGTTCTGTTGAAGCCCAAAACACTGTTAGTGACTATTTCCCTGTTGAGAAAGAATACGGCTATTCTGTATTCCCCACTGTTGCCAACATCGAATGGCTTAACAAAAAACTTAACATTATCGACTGCCCGGGTTCAGATGACTTTATCGGCGGTGCTGTAACAAGTCTGAACGTTACTGATACTGCAGTAATTTTGGTTAGTGCTGCTGCAGGTGTTGAAGTCGGAACACAAAACCATTTCCGCTATGCAGAGCGTTATCACAAACCGGTTGTGTTCGTTATCAATAAATTAGATCATGACAATGCTGATTATGATAAAACGGTTGAGCAACTCAAGGAAATCTATGGTGGCAAGGTTGTGCAAATCCAATTCCCTGTTGCTACAGGTGCAGGCTTCAATGCTGTTGTTGATGTTCTGAAAATGAAGATGTTGCAATGGAAATCAGAAGGTGGTGCTCCTGAAATTTTAGATATTCCTGCTGCTCATGCTGCTAAAGCAGAAGAATTGCGCAACGCCTTGTATGAGATGGCTGCTGAAAACGATGAATCGCTGATGGATAAATTCTTTGAAGCAGGTGAACTGAGCGATGAAGAGACACGTGAAGGTTTGCGTAAAGGTGTGGCTATGTGTGATGCGTTCCCTGTTTTCTGCGTTTGTGCTCAACGTGATATGGGCGTTCGTCGGTTGATGGAATTCCTTGGCGAAATAGCACCAAGCGTAAGCGATGTTCCGGCTCCTAAAACATCTGATGGAACAGAAGTACCATGTAATGTTAATGCTCCTACTTCGCTGTTTATCTTCAAAACATCTGTCGAACCGCATATCGGCGAAGTTAACTACTTCAAAGTGATGAGCGGAAAAGTTAAGATGGGCGATGATTTGACTAATGCCGATCGCGGTAGCAAAGAGCGTATATCTCAGATATTTGCCGTTGCCGGTTCAATCCGTAATACGATTGAAGAACTCAGTGCCGGCGATATAGGTTGCACCGTTAAAATGAAAGATACCCGCACAGGAAATACGCTGAATAGTAAAGATTGCGATTTCCATTTTGGTCAGATTGTTTATCCTGATCCTAAATACCGCCGCGCTATACGTCCGCAATCAGAGGCTGATTCTGAAAAACTTTCAGCCCTCTTAACTCGTATGCATGAGGAAGATCCAACTTGGATTATTGAGCAATCAAAAGAACTGAAGCAAACTATCGTCAGCGGTCAAGGTGAGTTCCACTTGCGCACGTTGAAATGGCGTTTGGAAAACAACGATAAGATGTCGGTTATTTTCGAGGAACCGAAGATTCCGTATCGTGAAACTATTACCAAAGCAGCGCGCGCCGACTATCGTCATAAAAAACAATCGGGTGGTGCAGGTCAGTTTGGTGAAGTACACCTCATTGTTGAACCATACGTTGAAGGTCAACCTGTTCCGGAAACATTTAAGTTCGGTGGTCAAGAGTTTAAGATATCAGTGCGTGATACACAAGAAATACCATTAGAGTGGGGCGGCAAATTAGTGCTTATCAATTCTATCGTTGGTGGTGCTATCGATGCTCGCTTTATCCCTGCTATTTTGAAAGGTATTATGGATCGTATAGAGCAAGGACCTCTGACAGGTTCGTACGCTCGCGACGTGCGTGTAATCGTTTATGATGGTAAGATGCACCCTGTTGATTCAAACGAAATATCATTCCGCTTGGCTGGACGTAATGCTTTTGCTGAAGCCTTCCGTAATGCTGGTCCGAAAATCTTGGAGCCTATCTATGATGTTGATATCTTTGTTCCATCCGACAAGATGGGTGATGTGATGTCTGATTTGAACGGTCGCCGTGGTATCATTATGGGTTCAAGTTCAGAAAAAGGTTTCGAACATCTGCAAGCCAAAATTCCTTTGAAAGAATTGTCGAACTATTCAACCACTTTGAGTTCACTTACCGGTGGTCGTGCAAGTTTCACTATGCGCTTCGCTTCATACGAACTCGTGCCTATGGATGTTCAAGAAAAACTTATCAAAGACTTTGCTGCTTCGCAAACTGATGAAGACTAATTTATCTAACTAATTGATATTATTCAAATTAAGGTGTGTAAGACTTATCTTGCACACCTTATTTGTTGTATTTTTATAATGCTATGAATGGAATTGTAATCCAAGAAGGCAGGAAATATCTCTTACGCTAATCTTTAATCATTATCTTGAATTGTTGCGAATGTTGTGAATCGTTAAGCACAATGCGCACTATGTACAGCCCCTGTTGTTGAGGCATGACTTGTTCAGATTCGCCTTCAGCAATCGTGCTGCTATATACCCTCTTGCCTGTTGTGTCGTAAACGTACATCATTGCTTCTGAACTAACTCTGCACGTTGCCTTTTGTCCAATGCGGAATTGAGTAGGATAAAGATATATATCTTCGTGTGGCACGGCAATGATGCCGCAAGTCATCAACTGAGTGTTGTCTTTTTCGGTCAGCATAGCCGAATAGACTGCTCCCATCTCAAGAGGTTGATACATATATGAATGATTTTCACCCTCGATGATTTCGCCATTTTTGTACCATTGGAAGGCTTTGAAGTCATAACCTCCATTGTAGGCGTGAGCAAGTACGATGAGTGCATCGTTCCAACCTTGTTCGATTACCGACGACGGGTATAAAAGACTGAAATCGGTCTTGATAGTTTTTGCAACCTTACCTTTCTTGTATAGTTTGGCTTCCACTTTGTAATTACCTGCCTTTGCCTCGTGTTGAATGACAATCTCCGGACTTACCTGTTTGATTGTAAGTGCTTCAAATCCTTGTCCTTTATTGCGCCCGCTAAAGGTCAATCTGATTGAATCGGGTTCGTTATCGTATGCAAGTTGCAAGACTAAATTTTCGTTGGCACATATCGTTTCAATTTCAATTGAGGCATTGTCAATGCGCATTGATGCTACACTCTCAATATGCAAAATAACCAAACTATCGCAGCCGTTTTTAGTCTTCAAATAAACTTCATAAGTGCCTTCACGCGTGTATGTCGTGCCATGATAAGTATAAGTTCCATTGTCAGGTAAAATAATGTCAAGGTCGGTCTGAGATGGTTGCTCAACGGTGAGTTTTAGTGTTATGGTTGTGTCAGCCTTGGTGGTAGTGATTTCGTGCGTATATGTTCCGCTTTCGGTCAGTTGACGGCCATAAAAATCGTAGGTTTCGCCATTACAAATAGTTGCTTTTTCTGATTTCTGAACGTATTGTTTTTGCTCAACGCGCAGTAGCAGATTGATAATACTATCGCAACCATGTATTGTCTGTAATTTAAGCGGATAATAGCCTATTTGACTTATTTCTTGACCACCCCAGAGAATTGATTCGCCTTCCATTATAGTGATTGTAGTGTCGCGTTCGTAGCGTCGGTTGACAATCAGATTGAGCGTTATGATTGAGTCATATTCTGCGTATGGTTCAGTGTGTGTTACTGTTCCGGCAACGTATAAACGTTTATCATAGAAATCGTAATATTCCCCCTCGCATATTTCGGCATTAAATTCTCGAGTGCGAGTTCCTTTTTCGCTGACAGTCAGATATAATGTAGCAATACTATCGCAGCCTGTAAGAACTGATTTGGTCTTAAAAGGATATTCGCCCGTTTCGCTGTATGTCTGTCCGTTCCATTCTAATGTTTGACCTTCTGTAATGGTTTTATATACAGGTTCGTACTTGATAGGATTGACTTTTAAAATCAGAGTGATAATAGAGTCGTATTCATCGTATGGCTCTTTATGTGTGTAGGTATTGCTTTCAGTCAGTTTATCGCCATAGAAATCATAATACTCGCCCTCGCATATTTCGGCATTAAATTCTTGAGTGCGAGTTCCTTTTTCGCTGACTGTTAAGTAAAGTGTTACAATACTATCGCAGCCATATTGATTTTGATTTTCGAGTGTAATGGTGTATTCTCCCGGAGCTGTGTATGCCTTGCCCTTGTATTCGTATGTTTTATTCTCTGGAACAGAAGCCTTAACTTCTCCGTACGTAACGTCGTTGACTTGTATTTCAATATTGTTCACATTCACTTGTGTGCGATTTTGGTCGGTTACCAAGTTGAAGCAAATATCATCGAGAACAAAGTCATTACCCATTGGTGCAAATGTTAAATCGTACAGTTCGATGCTTATATCATCGCTTGATACGGGTGCTTTGAATATAATCTTGCGTTGTACCCAGTCGCTTGTTTGCACATTTTCACCCACTCCATAACCGGATGTAGTATATGGTTCGCCTAAATCTATTTGGGTGTAGGTATTGCCGGTCCTATATGATAATCGGAATTGAAGCACAGCAGGGTTTTCGTAGCCTCCACCGAGAACATAATAACTGAAGATATATATTGAATCCTTAATGATTTTGAGGTCAGGATGGTCTATTGATTTGGCTTGCCATGCCATCGAAACGTTTGGATCCATTCCACCATCTATATATAGTCCGTAGTTGCCATGCGGCATAATGTTGAACGATGGTTGGTCGATGTATGTAATCCGATTGCAGACAACGGCAAAAGTATTCATCGGGTCAAATGTCGGAGTCCAATATGGTGCGTAAATTGCATATTTGAAATTAGGTTGGAATCCATAGTTCTTATATTCCGAATAGAACGCCGAGAATTTGGTTGTATCGTCAGGAACAGTTTCAAAGTCACCATTAGGCATAAGATTGTCTTTTACTGTTGGGTCGATATTGAATACTTTGCAAGTGTGAGTGAATGTTCCTGCTTCGTTGTTATTGATAGTTATTGTCTGTGTTATTTCGCCTGTATCCCACAGATATAAATCGCCTGCAACGGGGGCTGTTAGCGTCATTGACTGTCCACGACATGTAGAACAATGCTCATTGATATCAATGTCCGACCAATAGCCATCTTGCTTTCAAATTATTGCTTGTCAGATGAAACAATGGTTGTTCGGTTGAGAATTTTAAGTCAACAGTCTGTTGCTCTGCACTTCCCCATGTGTCGGTAGCATTGCCTATGTATGAATTATGGCAGCGGAAAATCACGTTCTCCCATTCGCCGTAAGGCAGGACGGCAAAATAGGTCTGCTCATCGCAATTCATAGGTTGCATCGATACATAACCCGATGTGTGTTCATCCCAATAATAAACTGAGAAGTAGTCGTAATTACTCCATATATTTGACTTGTTGAGATATATTGCATGCTGATATTCCTTTGGTGGTTCAATAACCGTCAGTTGCAATTGGCGAATACTGTCGCAACCATTTCTGACTGAAACAAATGGTTTGGTGTAAAAGCCTGCTTCAGTGTAGGTCTCACCTTCCCATGTGATGCTCTTACCTTCAACAATAACGTGTGGGTCAGCGATGAAGTATGACTGGTTGAATTTTACACGTACATTGACTGTGCTATCGCAGCCGTCTGCCGCTGTATAGTGGTAATAGTGGTCGCCTTCAGAGGTTATAATATCATCGTTGTAGCGATAGAAATCGCCCTCACATATTGCTGCGTCAATGACTGTCGGTTCTCTATGTGGAGTGGTAACATGTAGCGTAGCCACGCTATCGCAACCTTGCGATGATTTAAGCGTATTTGACGTATATTCGCCTTCTTTGTTTATTATCTGACCATTCCATTCAAGAGTCTGACCTTCGCATAATATTGTTGACGTTTCGCTCGTAACCTTACATGCTCCGCCTATTCCCACATTGATAGTCAGCACGCTGTCGCAACCTGCTGCATTCTTGAGTACTTGTTGGTAAGTGCCGGATTCTGTATATGTCTCGCCATTGATTGTAAATGACCGCATATCGCTCACGCTTATTTCCGAGTAGGTCTTATTGTCAACAACTGATAGATGACGTATTTCGCCTATACCTATTTCGGTGTATAGCGTATCATAGTATTCACCCGCCTCTTCTATTGTGCGTCCATAGAATTTAATGTTGTCGGTTGTCTTACACAAAGTATAGGTGCTTTCTATAATAGGATATGGCATTACAACTAAGTGCAGGATATCAATGAATGAACCATGGCATCCAAGTGGTTCTTCATGTCTGTAAGTACCTGTTTCGGTCAGTTTATTGCCATAGAAATCGTATGCCGTACCCGATGAAATGGTGTCATTTCGTTCTATCGTTTGCTCTTGTGCCGGGACTATTGCCAAATCCATTGTATAGGTCTGACAAGTCTCTGTGTCGAAATATCTCAGACAATAGTCGATGTATTTCTTATCGCTGAAGTTGTCAACCGATGGTAGCGGGTACTCATGTCCCATAAACAAGTATGTAGGTTCATAGCAAATAGTATCTTTTTGTGCAAGTGGTATGTCAACTTCAGTTACTTTGAGTGTAAATGAACTATCACATCCTTGTACGGTCAGATAATTATCGTAATAAGTACCTGCCGAATAGCGATTGCCATGCCATTTATATGTCTGTCCGCGTGCAATCTCTTTAGTTTCTACTATCTGATATGACTTTGCAACGTCAAGAACTAAGACTGCAACACTATCGCAACCATCTATTGACTTAAGATTAGAGGCTGTATATGTGCCCTGTTTGTCGTATTTCTGACCATTGAACGTATATGTTTCGCCTTCGCAAATTGTGGCATAGACAGTATCTCTTGGAGTGTTGACAAGGTGCAATACGGTAGATATAGTCTGTTCTTCTGCACTATTGCTTACGGTCATGGTGATAGTATAATCGCCTATCTTGTCATATCGATGTTTTGGTGTCGGAGTTGATGCCGATGTGCCATCGCCGAATTGCCATTTGATGTCGGTATAGTCGATATTCACTTGCGGAGCAAACGCAAATTGATGTTGATAGCAGAATGTACGCATCTCGGTTTCATTGCCCGGACGATTGTCAACCAAAATTTGTGCATCCAACGGGTGTGTTGCGCTACCTGCCGTATATGCGTAACTCTCGCTTGTTCCTAATCCATAAACCCATGCGGTAAAGCCATCTATATCATTGTTAATGGTGTGCGTGCCATGGTCAACACGTATTCTGGCATACACTAAGTCCGAATTACCGTCAAGGGCTGTGAAATAGCCATGTATGTCCTTACCATCCAATCGCATACCTGACTTGCCGTTGGTTGTTGTTACGATATTTACGTAGTGCCATTGTGTGCGTGAGGTAGCAAATGTAGAGAACGTCATCTTATTGATTTTTTGCTCAAACGGGCTTATATGTACGCTTGACGGATCGCCCATACCTTTATGTTTTTTGCCGCCTTCTATGTACAAATAGCATGCGGCAGGTTGGGATGTTTCAATAAAACATGACCATTGGTCGCTACCCATTATGTATTCGTATGTCTTATATCTGTTTATCATGGCTTTCAGTTCGCCATTAACTCTGATTTGTGTACCATCGGTTATGGCAGTGATGAGAACACGATTTTCTGTCTGCTGCAACGCTGCTGTGATGGCAAATTGCTTGCCCCATAGAGAGGTAGGCATGGCTTGCTCTACTATATGGTCGCACCAGTCGCAGCCGGAAGGTATGTTGGCGCATTGATTGCCGCTAAACACAGCCACAGGCTTTGAGGCATGTATGATACTGCCAGAAAGGTCGTTGTTGTTGTCAACCGACATAACTTGATATACCTCACCCTTGTTGAGAGTAATGCTAAATGTACTGTTTTTAAGTTTACCTGTCGTTGTACGTGCATGCGGAGTGATTTCTACTATTGTATTATTATCGGTCGCAATGACGGCAAATTCTTTGGCATATCCTGCCTCTTCGCGTGCAACTTCATAGGTCTGAATTATATAGTTGCCGGTTAATGCTGATATCGGTAGTACATTAGTAGCATCGTATGAAGCATCAGAATAGTTGGAGGCGTAGAGCGAAATAGGCTTTTCGGACTTAACATACAAACCGGTCTTCGAAATCTTTTCGGCATCAACGGTATAGCATTGAGCATTAGGAACAATTATTTCGGAGATATTGTTGGCAGCCACATTGACTGTTTTAGTCCATGAGGTATTCGGATTGCTAACCGTAACCGATGTCTGTTCGCGCGACGACACTATCAGTTTCAACTGCAAGCCGCTATTGTCGGTCTGACGTGTGTAATTACTCATAAAGGTAAGGTAAAACTCTGTACCTTCTGTCGTTTGCGCCATGGTAGGCATAGTGTATATGCAACCGGCAATGATGAGTAGTATGATTGATATGTTGAAGAATCGTTTCATTTCGATAGTCGTTTTTAAGTTTATGTCTATTCGCAATCCGGAGTTTTGATTTTACCATCTAATGCCGGTGGGTAGGCAGTCCAGATGGGTTGCGCGTCTTTATATTGTTCCGGAACCTCGGTTGCATCATAGTCAAGATAAACCTCTTTCGGACCGCTGCAATCGTCTGTTTCACACTCAAAGATGGCTGTCAGTTGCAAGTCGCGGTCGGCAAGCAAATCGCGTTGGGCATCTGTATTGCCATCCGACCATTCCTTAAACTTGTAGCCATCATTTGGTTTTGCTTCTATTTTGAAAACCTCACCGCAGTTGTATTCTCCTGAACCTACCACTGAACCGTAAGCAGTATTCGAAACTGTAAGTTCGACTGTGAATTTATCGTCTTTACCATATTCCTCAATGAGTTCAGTTTTCACTGATGGACTTGAATCCCATTCGCGCATGGAGAATGTTAAATTGTACAGCCCGTTTTTAGTGATATTGAGTAATTCAAAAGTGTTTTTAGGTCTGACTTCCGACATGTCGTGATTTAGAACGGCGCGATATTTATATGGACTACCACATGTCGTAAGTACTTTGTTCATAATCGTTATTTCCCATTTGTAGTTGTCGGCTGTCATGTCGTTAAGTGTTTCCGTAGGGTCGAATGGTATATCGCCGTTGACGATAGCCAGATCACCTATAAGTGTCCAAACGTATGGTTCAAAATAGGCTATTAAGTCCATATTGTTGTTTGCGTAGATGGTGCGCGAGGCTGATGTATTACCATCCGACCATTTTGTAAAGCGATAATTAGTGTTGGCTACTGCTTTGAAGTTGACTGCTTCGCCGCACTCATATTCACCATCGGTGGCAATTACTGTACCCATTGTTTCATCGGCAGACTTAAAGGTAAAATTATACGACGGGTTGGGCATTGATTCAACTAACGTAAAAGTCGCTTTCGGTAATTTGTCGCCTTCTTTGTAAGTGAAGGTTATACGATATTTGCCGGTTTGCTTTATTTGATAGCCATCGTCGGTGCCCCAAGTGCGCTCTATTGCACCATTCCACTCGACATAGGGCTTGCATTTGGTGATATCGCCATTTTGAGACACTGCAAAATAATATTTTGCATGACACCATGGGCTTGCGCTTGTCTTAACAAGATAGCGATCTTCCATCACGAGTTGGTAAGTGCCGTCATCTTGCAATATCATCTCGTTTTCGGTTGATGAAACATCCCAACTTGCCCCGTTCTCCATCAATTCAGGATCGCCTATAAGAATATATCTTACTCCGGAAAAATTGGCTGTTATGGTTGTATCGCTTGTAGGGTATATCGTTCGCTTGCTGTTCGGATTAGTAGAGTTGATGTCCGACCATTTGGTGAACGTATAACCTGCTGCAGGTGTGGCTTCTATTGTAACGCTTTCACCACATTCATAAGTGCCGCTTCCACTTGCACTACCCATTGTAGGATCATTAGTATTTATTGTAATTTTGTAAGTTGGGTTAGGTTGAGACTCTACTAAATTGTATTGAACTTTAGGTCTCGAGTCGGTCGATTTGAATGTATAAGTAATGTCATAGATACCTGTTTGCTTTATTTGACTGCCATCGTTTGTTCCATTAGTGCGCTGTATCTCGCTATAGTAATATACGCTGATAGGCTTGACAGTCGTGATATCATGATTAGCCACTACAGCGCAGTAGTAATGTCCGTGGCACTGGCTACTACTTGTTTTGACTAAATACTTATTTTTTACAATCAACTGATAAGTGCCGTCGTCGAGCAAGGTCATCACGTTGTCTTCACTTGCAGGGTCCCAATCGGCATTCGCATTGGTTATTTCGGGGTCGCCTATGATGGTGTAGGAATTGTCGTTGACTTGGAAAATAGCGTATATATCGGTGTCGGAGCCGGGATATATTGTGCGTGATGCAGATGTGTTGCCGTCCGACCATTTCACAAATGTGCTGCCCGGATTAGGTTTAGCCGTAATGTTCACACCCTTGCCGCACTCAAACGTTCCGCCTCCGGTAACCGTACCAAGACTCTCATCGTTGCTGCTTATAGTAATCGTATAGGTTGGATTATCCATAGCCTCCACTAAGGTGAATGTTGCGGTGGCGTAGCGTGATGTGGGTTTAAATGTAAAGGTGATATTGTAAATACCTGTTTGACTGATTTGACTTCCTGTGTTCGATGCCCAAGTGCGTTCGATCGTATTATTATACATTACGTTAGGCATTGAAGTATTCATGTCGTGATTGGACACAACTGCAAAATAGTAGCGTTCATGGCAATTGGAATTGTTCGACTTGACAAGATATTTATTCGCAACTGTCAAGGTGTAATTGCCATCGCTTTGCAATGTCATATCGTTTTGAGTTTCAGAAGTATTCCAATTAGCATTATTGTTCATCAATTCAGGGTCGCCCACCATAGTATAGACATTGTCGTTAGATGTAAAAATGGCTTGAAGACTTATGTCGCCAGTTGGGGTAATATAACGATTAGCGGATGTGTTACCATCCGACCATGATGAGAATATGCTACCGGCTGTGGGTGTGGCTGTGATATTCACGCTCTTGCCACATTCGTAGGTTCCGCTGCCTGTTACAGAACCGAGTGCCGAATTGTTGACGGTCAGTGTAACCGTGAAAGAAGGATTGTCTTCCGACTTGACAAGTACGAAATTGGCGGTAAGATTAGAAGTCGAAGGGTCGTAGGTGAACACAATGTCGTAGTTGCCTGTTTGTGAGAGACTATTGTCTGTTTTACCTCTATTTTTGTTGATCTCACCATTGACTAATATGTTGGGGTAGGAGACAGTAATGTCGTGATTTTTCACTACGGCATAGCGGTATCTCTCATGGCACTGCGTGCTTGACGTTTTTACCAAATATCGATTTTTGACCGTCAGTTCGTAGATATTACCTTTTGCACTCATATCGTTGACGGTGGCTTTTGCATCCCATTCAAAACCGTTCATAAGGTCAGCATCGCCTATTATGGTATAAACATCGTCGTCGTGAGTCTGAGCACTACTATATGTTGAGAGAAAGAGTAACGTTATAAAACAACAAAAAAATACTACCTTTGTCCGCATAATCTATAACTATTTGATTATTTGGTACAAAAGTAGTATTATTTTAATTCTAATCAAAGGATATTTACATTTTTTTTATCTTTTTTAGTTAAAAATACGTTAGAAAGCCTTCCAACCTTGTGCTTGCAACTTGATTTCCTCGCCTTCGCGACCTACAAGCACAAGTCCTTCTTCTTTTTTCGTACAATGACCTATAAGTTGAATATCTTTGATTTGCAGCAGTTTGTCGTAGTCTTTAAGATTGCACGTAAATAGCAGTTCGTAGTCTTCACCTCCATTGAGTGCGCATGTTACGATGTTAAGATTGAGTTCTTCAGCATATACTGCAGCATCGTAATTGATAGGTATATTGTCAGAAAAGATACGACAGCCGACGCCTGACTGGGTGCATATATGAAACAACTCGCTGCTCAGTCCGTCGCTAACGTCCATCATTGCAGTAGGCTTAATGCCTAATTCGTTGAGTTGCTTAATCACATCCTTGCGAGCCTCAGGTTTGAGTTGACGTTCAATGATATGCTTATGTTCCTCAAGTATGGAATCAACATCGTTTACGCCCTTGAGAGCATCGTTTTCATGTATGAGCATTTGCAAACCTAAATAGGCAGAACCGAGTTCGCCTGATACGCATATAAGGTCATTGGGTTGAGCACCATTGCGATAGACTATCTTGTCGGCACTTGCCTCGCCTATGCAGGTTATGCTGATTACTAAACCATTGATTGACGCTGAAGTATCACCGCCTACAAGGTCAACACCATAACGCTTGCATGCTATCTGTATGCCGCTGTATAATTCTTCAAGAGCCTCTACAGGAAATCGCTTGTCAACACCCACTGTTACAGTTATTTGCTTTGGCTGACCATTCATGGCATAGATGTCGGAGAAATTCACTATCGCTGCCTTATAGCCTAAATGTTGAAGTGGTGTATAGTCGAGGTTGAAATGCACACCCTCAAGCAAAATATCGGTAGTTACAAGAGTACGCTTTGAACCATAGTCAAGTACGGCAGCATCGTCGCCAACACCTTTTATTGTGCTCGGATTTGATGTAACAAAAGAATCGGTCAGATGTCGAATCAAACCGAATTCTCCTAAAGTTGAAATATCTGTCATAACTGATGATAGAAATTATGATTAAAGCACCTTAGCGATATGTGCTTCTAACTCTTGTTGGGGTACAAGTCCTACTATACGATCAACAAGTTCGCCATTTTTAAATAAAAGAAGGGTAGGAATGTTGCGAATACCGTATTCGTCGCAGGTATCACTGTTTTCGTCAACATTGAGTTTGCCAATATTGATTTGTGAACCGTACTGTTCAGCAAGTTGTTCTACAATAGGTCCCATCATCTTGCACGGACCGCACCAAGGTGCCCAAAAATCAACCAATAATGGTTTGGAAGATGTCAGATACTCTTTGAAATTAGAGTCGTTGATTTCTAATGCCATAATGAATAATGATTATTTATGTTTATAATTGATTATATACTTAATAATACGCTCGCCAACATGAAAGGAAACATGCCTATAAGTATGCCTTTGCTCAAATTCCATGTGTTGGTCAGATAGAATACAAAGATTAGTCCCATATCGGGAAAAATACTGCACAAAAGGAGTTTATTGAGTATGCCATACTGCTGGAATTGCATTGTTTCCAAGTAGTACCATAGGTTGTACCTGTCAATATAAGCCCAAATAAAGATAATTGGAGAAATAAGTCCAATCAGTATTCCAATCCAGTATTTATCAAATCTTTCAAGCATGTTGGTCAAGCAGTTGTTTGAAGCAATCGTGGTCGGTCATATCTATTGTAGAAGGACAGACAGATATGTAGCCGTGCTGCATTGCATACAAGTCGGTATCGGTTGCCTCCGGTTCAGTGTTTTTAAAATATCCGGCAAGCCAATATCCGGCACCTCCAAGCGGGTCAGTTTGTTCGACCACATCTTCTACCCACAAGCCTTTGCATTGGCGAGCATACTTGATTCCTGCTATCGCACCTTTAGGAGCATTGATGTTCCAGCACACTTGATTACCTTTAGCGAGGAGTTCTCTTACCAATGGTTTGATGTATGGTCTGAGATATGAAAAATCTGCGTCCGGCTGATGGTCGTCAAGCGAAAAGCCTATGGCTGGCACCATCTGCTCATGAGCCACAAAGACTGCTCCCATGGTGCCAGAATAGATAACGTTGACGGCAGCATTCGAACCATGATTGATACCGGCAAGCACTACATCCGGCTTCTTATCTTTATAGACTATTTCAAGCCCTAATTTAACGCAGTCAGATGGCGTACCATTGGAAATATAGGTTGTGCGTTTGTCAGTTTGTTCAATCAGTCGCAAGCGGATAGGCTGTCCCATCGTTACAGCATTTGACTGACCGGAACGTGGTCCGTCAGGCGCAACTATCGTAACATGACCCAACTGCTCCATTTCGGCAGCAAGGATGTCTATACCGCGTGCGTGAATACCGTCATCGTTGGTTATGAGTATCTCCATCGTCGTGCTATTTGAGATTGATTTTGTCTATTATCTGTTGAGCCAAATCGTCGGCTGCGGCTTTACTCGGTGCTTCGCTATATACGCGTATGATAGGTTCGGTGTTTGATTTGCGCAAGTGTACCCAACCTTGAGGAAAATCTATACGTACACCATCAGCATCGTTGATAGGCATGTTGGCATACTCGGTTTTGATATTGTTGAGTATAGAATCAACATCAATGTCGGGAGTGAGTTCAATCCTATTTTTAGAAATCACATAGTTGGGATACAAATGTCTGAGTTCAGAAACGGTGCATTTCTGTTTGGCTAGGTGAGTTAAGAACAATGCTATGCCAACCAGAGCATCTCTGCCATAGTGTGAAGCAGGATAGATAACTCCGCCATTTCCTTCACCGCCTATAACTGCGTGCACACGCTTCATTTCTGTTACCACATTGACTTCGCCTACTGCAGAGGCTGAATACTGACCTCCATAGCGTTTGGTGATGTCAGCAAGTGCACGTGTTGACGATAGGTTAGAAACAGTGTTGCCGGCAGTGTTTTGCAGCACGTAGTCGGCTACACTGACAAGGGTGTATTCCTCGCCAAACATCTCACCATTTTCGCACACTATTGCCAAGCGGTCAACGTCAGGGTCAACGCAAAAACCTACATCTGCCTGACCTTGTGCCAAAACGGCAGATATTTCTGTCAGATTTTGAGGTAGTGGCTCCGGATTATGTGCAAACCTGCCATCAGGATTGCAGTTCAACTGAATAATATTCGCTTTATCAATGCCTAATGCTTCTAACAGAGGTGGCAATGCTAATGCTCCTACCGAATTGACACAATCGATAGCAACGCGGAAATGAGCATTTTTGATTGCCATAACATCAACCAACTGGAGCGATAATACGTTGTCAATATGTTGTTTGATGGCATCGGTCTTATGCGTTATTGAGCCTATTTTATCAACTTCGGCAAAAAGGTAGTCGTCTTTTTCTGCTGTGGCAAGAACTTCTTTGCCTTCGCTATCGTTGAGGAATTCACCTTTTTCGTTAAGCAGTTTCAAGGCGTTCCACTGCTTAGGATTGTGTGAGGCTGTCAGAATAATTCCGCCTGCAGCCTGTTCAGTAGTTACGGCAAGTTCTGTCGTCGGAGTGGTAGCAAGACCTATGTTGATTACGTTATAACCCATTCCGATAAGTGTGCCGCAAACTATATTGTCAACCATCTGACCCGAAATACGAGCATCCCTGCCTACTACAATCTTTTTGTTTGTCGGTAAGACTGAGGCCCGTTGCTTGGCAAATGCTGCGGTAAAACGTACTATATCTACCGGTGTTAATCCTTCTCCAACGCGACCACCTATTGTGCCACGTATTCCACTGATTGATTTTACAAGTGTCATAAATTGTTATTTTTTTATACCTTTAATCTTCAAATCATAGCCGTATGGCGTTACTGTATAACTATCTGTCTCAATACCCATCTTCGACGGACAAATTATTTTGGCTTCAGCATTCTTGCGATTCATGAATTTAAGAGCCTTAACCACTCCTTCGCAAGCGCACATCGATGTCCATTCGCTTGTAGCATAGTTAGATATCGACATCGTAACAGGGTTGGCACCATCCATCGTTGACCAATAACTAATCGTGTCGGCATACTGCTCAAGAGTGTATTTGCGAAATCTGAAAATGACCTCATCGGTATTGCCGATAGTATCTGCTTGCATGTCCCCACGATTGACAAGGTGAAAATAGAAATAATCCTCGTTGGGAACTTGCAGATAGTCGTTTTCAGCCCATACATAGTCTGAATCAGGCCATGCTGTCAGAACATTGATGTTATTGCGAGCAATAAAATCTTTGATTAGTTGCTTCTCTGCATCCAACTGCCGACTATATGTAGTCGTTTTATTGCAAGATGCTAAAGCCACTATAATTATTGCAAAAAGAAAAATATGTTTTTTCATTATTGTAATCGTTTGATTGTTCAATATATTTCATTTATTGTTCTAACGTTTCAAGGCGAAATCTAACATTCGTGTATGGTAATACTCGGTCTTCGCCTTTTTGTCCGTAAGCGCAGTACCATGGGGCTATTATCTCCATTATCTCCCCCATTCGCATCATTGTCAGTGCGTGATCAATGGCATTAGGAACTTCTTTTTTTCCAACTCGTACTTCCTTTACGATGTCGGCACATAAGGTGGAATCCATCAGCCATACTTGGTAGTGTATAGTTACTTGGTCGTCAGTCTTTAGTTTGACATTTTCTGTGCGTTCCAACCACCTGTACCAAAAACCGTAGTCGTGCAGAGCAAATTGTGTGCCACTCTGTTTTACAAAGAGAGCCAACTCCTTATTGCTTTGCTCTACAAGCATTTGGTTGGTGTACAATAAGTTTTGCGCTATAGTATCTGTCTCAGGCTGGTTGGCAGGCTCTTGTGGTTTGGTCTCTTTCCTGCAACCTGTCAGACTAATTGACAGCAGTGCTAATATGATATAGCCGATTTTTCTCATTGGTTCATGTTGCGTCTGTATTCTGATGGTGTGATGCCATAGACTGCTTTAAAACACTTGCTGAAATAGCGAGCATCATTCATGCCTACCATATAAGTTACTTCAGTCACTGAATATTGACCTGTTTCTAATAGTTGCGCTGCTCGCTTGATACGTACCTCGCGAATAAATTCAACAGGCGAAAATCCAGTCAGACCTTTCAGTTTATTGTAGAACACTGTACGTCCCATTGCCATTTCTGAAAGCAATCCGTCAACAGTCAGTTCGCTATTGTCAATATTCTTATCCATGACATTCATCAGTTTGGCAAGGAACACTTGGTCTGGTGTGGTTTTTGTTTCAACTTGTGGGTCAAGATTTATAAGGCTCTGGCGATATGAGTCTTGCAGACGTTTGCGTTGTTCAAGGATATTTTCTATACGAGCCTTTAGATATACGGGCGAGAAAGGTTTGGTAATATAGTCGTCGGCACCATATTGCATGGCTTTAAGTCTGCTCTCGATGGCTGTCTTGGCTGTCAATAAAATTATTGGTATATGGCTTGTATTGATATCTGACTTGAGTTCGTTGACGAGTTCCAATCCGTCCTTATTAGGCATCATAAGGTCGCTCACAATTAAAACAGGACTCAATGAACGGGCTTTTTCTACGCCTTCTTCACCATCATGGGCTGACTCGATATGGAACTTGTCGCCTAATATGTCGGTCAAGAACGTACACATATCGTCGCTGTCGTCAACAACCAATATAGTTGAGTTGTCAACGCTTTCAACAAGTTTGGTGGTATCAATGGCATGACTTGTCGGTGGTGTCTCAATCTGATTGTCGTCGATAATGAAATCTGCTTCACCATTGAAATGATCCTTACCTTTGCGCAGCATGACGGTAAATGTAGAGCCTTCGCCGCGTGTACTCTTCACGTTGATGTAACCATGGTGCAGGTCAACAAGTTCTTTGACTAAATTCAGACCTATACCCGTACCGATAATGTTGAAATTGCTGTTCAACTCATTGTTGGACGTGAAGCGTTCAAACAAGGTAGAAATTTTGTTTTGCTCAATGCCTACACCTTCGTCTTGCACTTCAAGGCTTATGAAGTCGTTATGCTCGTTAATCCTAACGGTTATTGACTTGCCTGATGGAGTGAATTTGAAAGCGTTGGAGAGTAAATTATAGAGAATAATATCTGTCTTATCGCGGTCGATATACAATTCTGTGTTTTTAGGAATATTGACCTGGACGTTGAACTTGATTTGTTTGTCAAGTGCTTCTTTGTTGAAATTGGCACATGTTTGTCTGACTAATTCCTCGATGTTGGTTTTTTGTATTTTCAATCGCATCTTCTTGTTTTGAATCTTGCGAAAATCAAGTATCTGGTTAATCATTCGCAACATGCGGTTAGAGTTGTTTTTGACTATCTCTAACTGGTCGCGCACCGACGAACTGATGTATTCGTTGGAAAGAATATTTTCTACCGGACCAGAAATCAGAGTCAGCGGAGTGCGCAATTCATGCGATATGTTAGTGAAAAAGCGTAGTTTTATGTCGGTAACTTTTTGTTCGATTTCTACGTTTTGCTTCATCGCATTATATCGTTTGAATATTATGTATGCAACGCTGAATACGAGGATTGCAATCAGTATGTACAATAGCATTGCCCATGGAGTCTGCCAAAATGACGGCTTTACTATGATGCTGATTGAGTGTTCGTTGTTAACCCATAGTCCTGCTGCATTTGTTGAGATAACACGGAATTTGTATGTCCCTTGGGGCAGATTGGTATAGGTGGCTTTGCGCTGGTCGTCAACGTAATTCCATTGTTTTTCAAACCCTTCAAGCATGAAAGCATATTGAATGTAGGCGTTGCTGAAATCAATTGCTGCATATTCTATGCTGAACACTGTCTGGTCGTGGTCTAACACTATCTTGTCAGCATTGGTTATGCTCACTTCCAAAGGTGAGTCTTTGCCTATTGCCACGTCTTCATTGAAAATCTGAAAACGTGTGAACTCAATGCTTGGAGCATCATTAGAGGTCAGTATCCGGCATGGATTGAAGACGCACAGACCATTGCTGCCGGCAAATATCATTTCGCCATTGGCAAGCGATAGAGAGTTACATTCAGAAAAAGACAAGTCACTGTCGCCTTTATAGACATTGAAATTCTGAGGCGTTCCCGTTACCTTGTCAAAACGTGTTATCGTGTTCTCGGACGTAAACCATAGATTATGGTGTTTGTCTTCCTGAATACTCAATATAATATCTGAAGCCAAACCATCGGTCATGTCGTAGTTTTCGCATGTCAGTGGATAATCAGTCCATTCATGTTTGGCTATCTTATTAAGACCACCGCCAAAAGTTCCAACCCACAATATGTTTTCTGAATCTATAAAGACACTATGAATGTCGTTGTTGCCTAAACTATTGTGATTACCAATCTCTTTGGCTATATAGTGGAATTCTTGGTTGGCAAGATTCATTTGTAGCAGACCATTGGTGGTGCCAATCCATAGAATTCCGGTCGTATCAAGTGCCATACAGCGCACTTTATTACATAATTTGTTGGGATATGAGGTGAGCGTATTATTGCTATTGATAAAACTATCTGTTCCATGTGGCAATATGTTAAGTCCACCACCATAGGTGCCAACATACATGTTGTCGGCTGAATCGTGAAGTATGATGTATATATTGTTGTCCGACAAACTATGTGGGTCGTTGGGATTATTAGCGAAGTGCTTGATAATCTTGTTGTTATTATTGTCAAATACAATTATACCATCTCCTCGTGTCCCTAACCAAAGATTTCCTTCATTATCCTCATCGACAGAATATACTTTGTAGTCCAATGGCAGTGAACCAATGTTTTCTGTTCCTTTGAATATGTGTGTCCGTCCATCTTTAGTTCCTACAATGATGTTGCCTTTTTGTGTTTGATACAATGCTCTGACTTCATCGTCAAGCACCACTTGAGTGAATGGAGATTGCACATTTGAAATATGGTCAACACCTTTAGCGTATGTACTTACCCATATCGAGCCTGATTTGTCGGCAAAGGCTGTATGTATGATATTGGTTATGCCCGGAATAGTTTCAATAGTGTTTTTTTCTCTATCATATTTTCCAAAACCTCCACCATACGGATTGACCCATACTTGACCGTCTGAATCTTCGAAAATTACAAAATTCGATCCTATATTATGAGCATATTTGCTATCAGGCGTAGTTTGCAGATGCGACAGATGCTGAATCTTGGGATTTAAGACGAATATGCCATGCTGCTCATTTTCAATCCATGCTAAACCATGAGAGTCGGCTGTAGCATGTAGGAAATTATTATTCTGTATGTTGGGATTGTTGGATATAGAATAATTCTTCTCTTGATGTAGTGAATGGTCGTAGGCATAAATACCTGAATTAGTGGCTGCTATAACATATCGATTTTCCACTACCGTTATGTCGTTGATTTGTGGATTGTGGGTCATAGTAAACCGCTCGAAGGTCATCTTGTCGTACGACTTACGAAACAAAATACCATTATCAGTGCCGAACCATATCGTCTTATCTGCAGCAAATGCGGCAGTTACGTTATATTGAGATAATTCCGTACAATCTTTGATTTCACCATTGACTATCTCAAATAGTCCTTTGCTTGTTCCTATCCATACCGAACTGTCCTTGCCTACAACAATAAAATTGACAACTCCCCTGATGTGGTAATAGGTGATTTCAGGCTTGTCGCCTCTAATGTGTGCAACAGAATCTATAATATTTACCCATAATTCACCTGCTTTAGATTCTACGAAATCTTTGTTGCGAATCTTATCAGATATTTTTTTTGAGATAAAAGGCAGAGAGTAGAAGGTTTCTTTCTTAGTGTCAAAGCGGTGTATTCTGTCGTCGTATGTCTGAAACCATATATAGTGCAGTCCGTCCTCATATAGAAAGTCTATGCGATTATTGGTTATTAGATTGTTACTACCGGCGTGCGATTTATAGATGGTAAATTCGTAGCCGTCGAATTTATTCAGTCCATCCCATGTGCCGAACCACATAAAGCCCTTGTGGTCTTGCATTATCGACATAACGGTGTTCTGACTCAAGCCGTCGGCTGTCGAAAAATGTTGGCGCACCAATTCTGCTCTGATAGTCAATGAGCATACTAACAAACTAATTATGAGGTATATCTTTTTCATTTCAAGTCTAACAGATATTGTCCGTAGGCTGTTTTTTCTAATTTCTTACCTAATAGGTGAACCTGTTCGGTTGTTATCCATCCATTTCGCCATGCTATCTCCTCAATACATGAAACATAGAAGCCTTGGCGATTTTGAATGGTAGCGATGAAATTACCGGCATCAAGCAGGCTATCGCAACTGCCGGTATCTAACCATGCAAAGCCGCGTCCGAAGAGTTCGACTTTCAGCGTTCCTTCTTTCAGATACTCTTTGTTTAAGTCGGTTATCTCATATTCACCGCGTGCTGAAGATTTGAGGCGTGCCGCTTTTTCGGTAACTGTTGAGTCATAAAAATACAACCCGGGCACAGCATAATTGCTTTTTGGTGTAGTCGGCTTTTCTTCTAATGAAAGCACGTTGCCTTGTCCGTCAAACTCTACTACTCCGTAGGCGCGTGGGTCTTTGACTTCATAGCCAAAGATGCAGGCACCTTTGTTGATTGATGCTGCACGCTTAAGTATAGTGCGAAATCCCTGTCCGTAAAACAGATTGTCGCCTAATATCAGACATCCGGGTTCGCCTGCCAAAAAGTCAGCCCCTAAGACGAAGGCTTGTGCCAAGCCATTGGGCTTCTCCTGCACTTTGTATGACAACTTCATTCCTAAATCATCACCATCACCAAGTAGTTGCTCAAACATAGGCAGATCGCGAGGAGTTGAGATTACAAGCACTTCGCGTATGCCTGCCAACATAAGTGTTGACAATGGGTAATAAATCATAGGCTTGTCATAGACAGGCATGATTTGTTTAGAAATAGATTTTGAAAGAGGGTAAAGGCGTGTAGCAGAACCGCCAGCAAGTATTATTCCTTTCATATTATTTGACTATTTGTATGTTACATCTTTTCGCTCGCAAAGTTACAACTTTTTTTGAATATAAACAAAATATGCTTTTTTATGGTCTTATTTGTTCGAAATTTCGATATCTCGATGTTTCGTTATCTCGTTATTCCGTTATTCCGATATTCCGATATCTCGAAATTCCGAATGTCCTAAATTTTTTCCAGCAAAACATCCTTGATTTTTGCTTTAAATAAAGTTAATTTTTTGTTAATAATCAATCGTTTATTTTGTGGGGAACGGAATTTGTAGTAATTTTGCATGCTTAAATTGCTTAAATAGCGTCTATTTATTATGCGACAATTAAAAATTACAACCTCAATTACCAATCGTGGTGAAGGTGTTGCACTTGACAAGTATTTGCAAGACATTGGCAGAATCGAATTGATTTCAGCAGAAAAAGAGGTAGAACTCGCCCAACGTATTCAGCAAGGCGATCTGCAAGCACGAGATGAACTTGTACGCTCGAATCTTCGTTTTGTAGTGTCGGTAGCAAAACAATATCTTAACCAAGGATTGAGTCTTCCGGATTTAATCAACGAAGGTAATATAGGTCTGATTAAAGCAGCGGAAAAATTTGACGAGAAGCGCGGATTTAAGTTTATCTCTTATGCTGTATGGTGGATTCGTCAGCAAATCTTGCAATCATTGGCTGAACAAAGTCGTATAGTTCGTCTGCCTCTCAATCAGGTAGGTACTATCAACAAAATCAGCAAGGCTATCAATCGTTTTGAGCAAGAGTTTGAGCGTAAACCATCACCTGAGGAGTTGGCAGCGCAACTTGATTTGCCTGTTGAGAAGGTAACAGAGATGATCAAGATGCAAGGTCGCCAAGTATCGTTTGATGCACCATTTGCCGAAGACGAAGACAATAGTCTTATCGACGTGATGCCGAACAATGATACCCCTAATTCCGACCGTACCTTGATTGACGAGTCGCTTGCTATCGATACGGCTCGTGCATTGTCCACTCTGCCGGAACGTGAAGCCGATATTCTCCGTAAATTTTTCGGTATCGGCGGCAAAGAGATGAATCTTGAAGAAATTGGTAATGAGTTCGGACTGACCCGCGAACGCGTGCGTCAGATCAAGGAAAAGGCTCTTCGCCATCTCCGCAACGACGAGCGCTGCAGAAAAAATCTTAAACAGTATCTGTAATTATTGATTTAATTTTTAAAGAGCAGATAAGCAAACGAGACCACTATTCGTGGTCTCGCTTTTTTGTAGGTAAGTTAATGTGCCTTATTCTACGGTAACTGATTTGGCAAGATTGCGGGGCTGGTCAACATCGCAACCTTTTTCGACTGCGATGTGATAGGCAAGCAGTTGAAGCGGTATGACGGTCAGAAGCGGAGTAAGCGATTCTTCAGTCTGCGGAATAGTGATTATATCATCGCTCAGCCTCGAGACATCTTTGTCGCCTTCTGTTACTATTGATATGACGCGGGCATGGCGTGCTTTGACTTCTTGGATATTGCTGATAATCTTGTCGTATGTTCCGCAACGAGGTGCTACTACAACTACCGGCATACCTTCTGATATCAAGGCTATCGGACCATGTTTCATCTCAGCCGCAGGATAACCCTCAGCATGTATATAACTTATCTCTTTGAGTTTAAGTGCACCTTCAAGAGCGATAGGGTAGTTATAGCCACGTCCGAGATAGAGGCAGTTAAGTGCGTCCTTATATTTTTTTGCAATGTCTTGTATAGCAGCATCTTGTTGCAAGATACTCTCAATCTGTTCTGGCACATTGCCTAAGGCTCTGACTAAACGTAGGTATTGTTCTTGCGGCAGTGTGCCTTTTTCGCGTCCTATCATAAGTGCCAGCATCGTAAGAATAGTCACCTGTGCTGTGAAGGCTTTGGTTGATGCCACGCCTATCTCCGGTCCGACATGAGTATAACATCCGGCATGTGCAGCGCGAGGTATCGACGAACCGACTACATTGCATATTCCGAATATGAACGCACCTTTACTTTTGGCAAGTTCCACAGCGGCAAGAGTATCAGCCGTCTCGCCTGATTGTGAGATGGCAATAACTACATCGCCCTCGCCTATTACCGGTTTGCGATAGCGAAATTCCGACGAATATTCTACCTCGACGGGTATATGTGCAAATTCCTCTATTGCATACATAGCAATGAGTCCGGCATGCCATGACGTGCCGCAAGCGGTGATGATAATACGTTTGGCATTGACAAATTTCTCACGATTGTCGATAAAACCTGCAACAGTGATATTGTTTTGTTCCACATTGACTCGTCCTCGCATTGAAGTGGCAAGAGTTTGTGGCTGTTCAAAAATCTCTTTTAGCATAAAATGCGGATAACCACCTTTTTCAATCTGCGACAACGTGAGTTCGAGTTTTTTTATCTCAGGTGTTTTCTCCACGTTCTGCAATGTTCTGACACTTACACCATTGTCACGCTCTAAACGAACTATATCACCATCGTCAAGATAGATGACTTTGTCGGTATATTCTATGATAGGCGAAGCATCAGAAGCGAGAAAATACTCATCTTTGCCTAATCCTACAACCAATGGCGATGATTTTCGAGCAGCGATAATCAAGTCAGGGTTACGCTTGTCGAGTACAGCGATTGCGTATGCTCCAATCACTTGGTTGAGTGCTAATTGTACGGCTGTCTGAAGGTCAGTTTGCGACTGTACTTGCGTGTATTCAATAAGTTGAACTAAGACTTCTGTGTCGGTCTGACTGCGGAATGTGTAGCCGTGCCGGATAAGACCTTGCTTTAAGACAGCGTAATTCTCTATTATTCCGTTATGTATGATTGCTAAATTTTCGCTCTCTGAATAATGTGGGTGTGCATTGACTTGGTTCGGTTCGCCATGCGTTGCCCAACGTGTATGTGCGATACCTATAGTGCCAGATGTATCGTGCATAGAGGCTACGGCCTCCAAATCTGCCACTTTGCCTTTTGCCTTATAGATATTCAGATTGCCATCGTTGTTAATCAATGCCACGCCGGCACTATCGTATCCACGATATTCAAGACGATGAAGACCTTTAATTAAAATCGGATAAGCATCGCGCTTTCCTACATAACCTACTATTCCACACATATATATTAGTTGTTAGATGTTAGTCGAAAGTCGTTAGTCGAAAGACGGATTAGTTTCATTGTAGGGGCGTTGCTTGTCAACGTCCTTTTTTAACGTCCATTATTTATATTTTATTTGTAAGTCGTTGTATTGCTTCCTGTGTATCTTCATGTGAGGCAAAAGCGGTCAGTCTGACATACCCTTCACCAGATTTGCCGAAACCCACACCCGGTGTGCATACTATCTGACACTCATTGAGCATAAAATCAAAAAACTCCCACGACCCTATGTTGTTAGGTGTTTTGAGCCAAAGATAAGGCGAATTGATACCGCCATATAGGTCAAACCCCATATTTAGTAATCCATCAATGAGCATGCGAGCATTTTCGTGGTAATAGTTGATATTTTTCATCAACCCCTCTAAGCCTTCTTTTGTATAGGTCGCCTCGGCACCACGTTGCGACAAATATGATGTCCCATTATATTTTGTACATTGGCGGCGATACCACATCTGTTGCAGCCCTGTGGCTTTTGGTACAATAGTATAGCCGCAGCGCACACCAGTAAAGCCTGCCCCCTTGCTGAAACTGTGAACTTCGATAGCCACCTCTTTGGCTCCATCAATCTCATAAATGCTATGAGGTATATCTGCGTCAACGATATATGCTTCATAGGCAGCATCAAAGATTATAACACTATTATGCTCATGAGCATATTGTACCCAATCGCTTAACTCTTGACGGGTGAGTACAGTGCCTGTCGGATTATTGGGAAAACACAGATATATTATATCTACATGCTTATCAGGCAATGATGGAACGAAATTATTTTGAGCTGTACATGGCAAATACACTATACCGTTCCATCTGCCGTCAGCCAACTTGCCTGCGCGCCCTGCCATAACATTTGCGTCAACGTATGCCGGATATACTGGGTCAAGAACAGCAATTTTATTGTCGCGAGTAAAGAGTTCACACAAATTGCCTAAATCACTACCTGCGCCTTCACCAATAAAAACCTCGTCAAGGTCTAAATCTATTCCTCGTGTGCGGAAATCAATGTCTATAATTCGTCGTCGTAAAAACGGATAGCCCTCTTCAGGTCCGTAGCCGCGAAATGTGTCGGCATGAGCCAATTCTTCTACAGCATAATGCATGGCATCAACAATCACTCGCGGTAGAGGACGACTTACATCGCCTGTTCCCATACGAAGCAACCGACACTCAGGGTGTTGCGCCTTATATGTCGCAGTTCGTTTTTCTATCTCTGTGAATAGATAATTATTGCAAAGTTTATGATAATTAGTATTGATTTTCATTTAATTAGACTTTTTTAAATTGCTTTGACATCATCGGTTAAAACTATTGCCTTATATGAGTCAATGGGGCGTTTCGGTAATTTCTAAAGTTCCTCTAAAAACTTCAAAGGCAGGACCTGTTTGCCATATTTCGTTGGTTTCTGCATCGTATTTAACCATCAATTCGCCTCCGGCAAGACGTACTGCACAATATCTGTCCGTTAGTCCCAATGAAACTCCGGCTGCTACGCAGGCGCAAGCACCTGTTCCGCAAGCCATCGTTTCACCTGAACCGCGTTCCCAAACGCGAACACACATTTTTTTTGTACCTAATATATTTACAAACTCAACATTAGTTCCATTCGGAAAATATTGATTGATTTCGATTGCATGCCCTAAATGGTTGATGTCGATATTTTTGATAGGTTCAGTAGTGAAAATTACAGCATGCGGATTACCCATATCAACATACACAAAATCAATCTTTTTATCAGCCACAATCAGATAGTCATGTTTTACTGACGGGATTCCCATATTGACACTTACATGCTCAACAACATTGTCAACGATATGTAGTCTTAAATGTTTTAATCCTGCTGCCGTTTCCAACGTAATTTGCTTGTTGTGTGTCATGCCGTGGCTATAAACATATTTACCAATGCATCTTGCACCATTACCGCACATTTGGGCTTCTGAGCCATCAGCGTTGAATATTCTCATTGCAAAATCTGCTCTTTGACTCGGCATGATAAGTATCAATCCGTCAGAGCCAATACCATAATGGCGGTCAGAAAGTCGTTTTGCTAAAGTATTGATATTCTGGCTATTGATAATATTGAGTGTTGTCTTGTCGGTGCAGTCTATATAAACATAGTCGTTGCCTAATCCCTGCATTTTGGTAAATGGAATAGTCATAGTCTTATCTGACAAACATAAGTTCCCGATATTTAGGCAGAGTCCAAATCTCGTCGTCAACAATCATTTCAAGGTCGTCGGCATGTTGGCGTATCTCAGCCATAAGCGGTAATATATTATCATGGTAAGCAATGGCTTTCTCGCGCTCATTGTCGATGCGATTGGCTTTATGTCGTGCCTCCGTCATTCTGTCAACACCTTCAATTATAGCGCCGGCATGTTGCTCAATACGTCTTATGATACTATAGTCTTGGGCGTTGAGAGTGTTGACCTCCTCTTCCGAAAAGACTTGCTTAACTGCCAAGACATTTTGCAGTAGCATTGTCTGGTAGCGTTTGGCAGCAGGCAAGACATGATTGATAACCAAATCACCGAACACACGGCTTTCAATCTGAACTTTTTTAGTGTATGTTTCCCATTTGACTTCGCATCTTGAAAGCAGTTCTTCTTTGGTTAGTACGCCTGTGGTGCTGAACATGTTGATTACTTCCGGTTGCAGATAGCGGTCGATAATGAGAGGTACACTTGTTTCGCAGTCCAAACCACGTTGGCGTGCTTCTTCTTTCCATTGTTCGCTATAGCCGTTGCCGTCAAAACGTATGGATTTACATTCAACAATATATTTTTTTATCATGTCGAATAAAGCCCGCTCTTTAGGTTCGCCTTTGGCTATACGAGCATCAACTTCGCGTTTGAATATAATCAGTTGTTCAGCCACAGCGGCGTTGAGTGCCAGCATGGCAGCACCACAGTTGGCTGACGAGCCGACAGCCCGGAACTCAAAGCGATTGCCGGTAAAAGCAAATGGCGATGTACGGTTGCGGTCGGTGTTGTCGAGCAATATCTCCGGAATATTCGCCACTCCGAGTTTCATCTCTTTTTTGGCATTGATGATAATACCTTTGTCGGCTGACGCATGTTCCAATTTGTCCAACACTTCGGTTATCTGCTTGCCAAGAAAGACAGATATGATTGCCGGCGGTGCTTCGTTGGCTCCCAAGCGGTGTTCATTAGTAGCTGAAGCAATAGAGGCTTTGAGCAGACCATTATATTTCTGAACAGCCATCAAGACATTCACGAGGAATGTGATAAACTGAAGGTTTTGATACGGATTTTTCCCCGGCGTCAGCAAGTTAATACCGGTATTGGTTTGTAGCGACCAATTGCAATGCTTGCCGCTACCATTCACTCCGGCGTATGGCTTTTCGTGCAGCAATACCCGAAAATGATGTTTGCGTGCTACACGTTCCATTATTGACATTACTAATAGATTATGGTCGTTGGCAAGATTGACATCCTCGAAGATAGGTGCCATTTCAAACTGATTTGGTGCTACCTCGTTATGGCGCGTCTTGATTGGAATTCCGACTTTCAAGGCCTCGATTTCTAATTCTTGCATGAATGCAAGTACTCTTTCAGGTATGGCACCGAAATAGTGATCCTCTAACTGCTGGTTTTTCGCGCTCAGATGTCCCATAAGTGTTCTGCCGGTAAGCATCAGGTCAGGACGTGCAGCCCATAAGTCTTCGTCAACAAGAAAATACTCCTGCTCCCAACCCAGATTAGCATGCACGTGCCGTACGTTTTTGTCGAAGTACCAGCATACCTCGCGTGCAGCCTTGCAAAGCACAGCCGTTGAACGTATAAGCGGTGTTTTATAGTCTAATGCTTCGCCTGTATAAGCCACAAAAATGGTGGGAATACACAAGGTATCGCCTACAAGAAAAACAGGTGACGAAGGGTCCCATGCCGAATATCCGCGTGCTTCAAATGTGTTGCGGATACCACCGCTTGGAAATGATGATGCATCAGGCTCTTGCTGATAGAGCGAATTGCCGGAAAAATCTTCAACTATCGAACCATTATCGCGCATACTGAAAAAAGCATCATGCTTTTCTGCCGTACCGCCAGTGAGCGGCTGAAACCAATGCGTATAATGTGTGGCACCATGGTCCATTGCCCACTTGCGCATGCCTATGGCAACACTATCTGCAATATCTCTGCCTATAGTCCGACCATTATCTACTGCGTCAAATAGTTGTTCAAGAACTGACTCAGCAATATATTCTTTCATACGCTCGCGTGTAAAGACATCTTGAGCAAAAAAATCTTTAACACGTGCTTTGGAATTTGTAGAATTGTCAGGCAGACTTATTGGTGCGCGACCCGTCGCCTTGCTTAGTGCGTTAAATCTGTTGTTCATAATTTTATACTTATGTTGTACATCAATTTTCTAATTTTTTTTTGGGAAATTGATACTTGAAAGTTGTTTTAATCGGATTGAATTGTATTTTCGACCGCAAAATTAGGTTGTTTTTGTAAAATAACCAAATAAATTTCAAAATTTATCGTCGATATTAGCGAAAAAAATATAATTATACAGTTTTATTTGGTCAATTGCTTCAAGTATTGTATTTTTGCAAATCAAATTAAGTACTAAAGTTTCCCACTTTGCAGAAAAAGCATATATACATGTAATTTGGTAGTCCTATAATGCTAATCCCATAACGATTTAACGTAGTTTGCTTCTGATAATCAGTAGTTATAAAACACAAAATGTCTAATTGAGCATTTTTTCAATGGTACTCATTAAATAATTTTCAAAAGATAGTGGTTATTTTTGAATAATTTGACAATTTTACTTTTGAAGAAAGTAGAGAAATTACTCTTTATACAGTAGAGCAAGAGAAACGTATTAAAGAATTAAAAAACTAATAAGTAAATAAGGAGTTGTTGTTATGAAAAAAATGTTTTTCCTATTGGCATTAGTATTTTTGTCAATAGTAATTTTTTCAAAAAGTGCTATTGATATTTCGCATTTTGTTATACATAACGATTCACTAATTGCTTATCGTCAACAATATAGTGTAATATCTGATACAGGGACTAACAATATATGGGACTTTTCACTATGTCAAACAGATAGTAATGACATACGTATTATATACTATTTTCCTCAACCAAGTGATACTTCAAAATACATAATAAACAAAGAAAACTGCAATTATAGTTTTTATCGGTATTCAGACTCAATATATTTTTGCGGCTTTGAAACACCTCTTTCAAAAATAACATGCATACGAACCTTATACTCGTGCAATTAACAATTTAATAACTTCACATAGAATTGCTTACCCCATCGAAACAATTTCAGGTTATATTGACGCTAATGATACAATTATTACTGCTGCAAAACTTTATGTTTATAAAGCTCATGATTACATAATACCGAACACTCCTCATCTATATGCCGCACCAATTGATCAATTCAATTATATAATAGAATATTCTGCATTAGATTATTCTATGTCATTGAATTTTCAAAGTATTGGAGTAAATGACTTCCAGCCCTTTTGCGTAAACGGAGGAAGTATCTATTATGACAGTCATTATTCATTAGATTGTGAATACAACTATAACAACCAACTGCAACTAACAAAATTAAAACCATACGGAAAAGCAGAAACAACTTACACATGGAACGGAATACATCTCACGAGCAAAAGAATTGGTAACCAAATATGGTATTACACATATTATCCATACGTTGGTATAAGTTCAAAGACTAACCCACTGGGAATTACGACCTATTATTCCTATAACTCAAACGGCCAATTAGTTGAAGCATACCGCATGAACAATGGTAAAAAAGAGATTTTAAATTATTATTACTATCACAGTACTGAACAATGAAAAATAAAATTTTCATAGTGTACATACTATTGTGTATATCGGTTCATACATTTAGTACCAATCGTATTATAATCAATCAAATTATGTACGATAGTCCACTAAACGAAAAAACAAACCAATCTCCACACACAAATGGCGAATTTCTCGAATTATATAATGGCAATGACACAGTTGTTGATATTTTCGGGTTGATAAATCCTGAAACTGATGAGTATATTCGAGGTTTGGGGTATTTCTATAAGTACGATGAACGAGGAAATCTTATATACAAACAAGTCCCATGTCGGGAAGCGAATTACATGATATATGATGCTAATAACCAACTTATTCTTACACAAGATGGCAATCAACGGTCTGACAACAAATGGTTATTTATAGCATACGATTCGATAGGTCGAAATATCTATTCCTCAGAAATCATATTACAACAAACATATCAACAACTGATTGAATATTGTAAAAGTCTATGGTGTGCAGAAACATATTTGGGAACACAATCAAATATTTCTTTCGGTTACTCTAATTTTACTCTTCAATTATTATCCGCTGCTAACATCAAGCCTTTAACCATAAAATACTATGACAACTATGATTTTCTGAACATTGCCGGCAATAATTTGTATTCTCTGAATTATATACCACCTTCATATGGTGATACTGCAAATTTACTTGCCACATCTTTACTGACAGGAGAAAGGACATATAACCTGTCTGACGACGGTTTTGTTGTTTCTTCATTATATTACGACAAATTAGGACAACTCATTGAAAGCCGTCAGGTTCAACACGATGATGGTATTTACATTGTCAAACATTCATATAATTTTGACGGTACAACAAATCAAAAGAATATCAGCCATATTCACCCTGAAGCAGAATATACAATATTTGAAAAATACCAATATCAATATGATAATCAAGGAAGATTGAAAGATGTCAAATATATCACCTTGAATACGGATACTATTCAACTTTTTGCATTGAAATACGATAAAATTGGTCGTGTGGCACAAAAATTGAGGCATAATTTAAACGATTCCATTACCTATAATTACAACATAAATAATCAATTAACCGGCATTCATAATAGCAATTTCACTGAAAAACTGTTCTATGCTGATAGTTTGCCAATGCCGACCGAAAAATTGTATAATGGCAACATATCTATTTGTCAGACTACAATATTAGACACAACTATATCTATGATATATAATTATGATAGTCAGAATAGACTAACGGAAACAAAATGCGGACTTGAGCAATTTGATGATTGCAGATTGTCAGAGAAAATAATATACGATTGTTATGGTAACATACAAAACCTAAAACGTTTCCATAATGGTGCACTGATTGATGATTTGTCATATTTTTATTCAGACAATAGTAATCAACTGATTGCAATTACAGATGCTATAGAAACACCTTCCACACCCATTGAGTATTACGCGACGAAACAATATCACGATAATAATCATTCCGATACTGATTTCACCTATGACAAAAATGGGAATATGACATCTGATAAAGATAGAAGAATTACACAAATACAATATAACTTATTGAATTTACCTGATACTATTTTGTTCGCAAATGGGAATAAGATTATCAATATGTATGATGCTAAAGGGACAAAATATAAGACTATTTATTCTACTAATTTATTAACTGCCGTAACACCATTTGAAAATGTTAACAACTATCTTTTTGAGGCAGATTCGATTGACTACTACACAATTAACAGAGAGCATAATTACGAATATCATACAACATCTGATACCTCAATAATCAGGCTTTATAACATTGAAGGGTATATGCCATCATACAATACATATTGTTATTTTTATAAAGACCATTTGGGAAATAATGTTGTTACACGGCAAATAGGAGCAGACGGCAACGACAGCATAATTCAAAAAATATCGTATTATGTAACCGGATTGCCAATGCCTAATAGTTGGGGACTATCATCACAAGCACTAACATATAATGGAAAAGAATTCGTTGCAGTGCACGGTTTAAATACTTATGACTATGAATTTCGCAGTTATTATGCTACAATAGGCAGATTTACAAGTATTGACCCAATGGCGGATATTACAACAACCAATAGTCCATATTCTTATTCCAACAATAATTGGATTAACAATATTGACTACAAAGGGTTATTTTCGTTACCTAAACAACCAATACTCTCAAACGACGAACAAGATGCCTACAACCTCACAAAAATCAATAATAAAGGCATTGTGATAGAACATATTGATGATGAGGATGATACACGTGTTATTGTTGTTAAAGATGACGGAACAGAAGAAGAAATCGGAAATGAAATAGAAAATGAAAATTATAAAGTCGGCAGAAGAGTTTTTTTTTGATTATGGTAATAGTATTCTTGCATTATATAATTTTCATAAAGGTATATATATATATTACCAACCACTTCCACAGATGAAAAAATTAGACGCTGGCTAAAAGCAAAAATTATGACAGATGCAGAAGAAGCCGCTTTAAATGAATTTATCAGACCAATTGCAACTTATATAGCGATGAAGAATCCTGCGGTTTCTATAATAAATGATGCAATGGTGATTATTAATTCGGAAGACCTTTATGGAAATTCAAATCTTGGAGAAGTAGATAAAATTAACGCAATATTTGATGCTGTCTTATCTGCTTTAAATGGCAGAAGGTTGGGGTCAAAAGATACCCACTATCTAATTAGTAGTTTTAACAAGTATAACAATCTAAAAACAATGTTCAATGAATATGAAAAATAAAGATACTCTTCAATCAATTATTGTATATACAGTTGCTGCTATAGTCGCAGTATTAGTGGGACATTTCGTATTTGACATTGACATACGTGAAATGATTTTTTTAATAGTTGTAACTTGCTTTGCCTTTTTAGGAGAATTTATAAAATACGCAACAGCCCAAAATATATCCAATACAGTTTATGATAATATCAAAGATGCGATAGAAATCATTCGTAAACCCAAACAAGAAGAACAGACAAAACAAAATGAAAACACATCAAATTTAAAACAAGATTAGAAATAAAGGTACTTTAAGTACTCTGTTTATTAATATCAATAAAACAATTATTAAAATGAAAAAGGTATTAAAAATTATCGGAATCGCTATTTGTAGCGATGATAGTATTTATCAAAATCATTTTATATCGTGCTGATAGAGTTGAAGAAATACAGCGAAATGCCGAAGAAAGAAGTCTGTACATAGATTGGCTTTACGAAACAAACGGTTATCTGCCAAGTAGAGATGAAATTCACCCTGGCGGAGCCTATGAAGGTGAATCCCACAATATGTTATTGGATAATGGGCATAAATTATATTACCATATCATAAACGATAGCGTTTATAGTTTGGAGTTTATAGACAAAGACAATATAACACACAAATTGCGGTCAGATGAGCGGAAATGGAAATAATTGGTGAATAATAAAAAATGCAACATAATAGGTAGTTAGGTAAAAGATGCTCATGGTGTCTATCAACGAATGAGTTGAATGACACAATCGGCGGGTTGCTTCTGATTTTGATCAATTATAATCTCTCCCACTTCATCGACTCGGATATGTCCTGAAGTGGGATTTTTGATGCTATGTACTCGACCTTTAATCGTGGCTTGAATAGTGGAATACTCAAAAGCCAAATCAGCATCTTCACCGAAGGTACAATCTTCAATAATAAGATTCTCACAATAACACAATGGCTGTGTTCCGGTAATGTGACAACGTACTAAACGCAGATTTTTTGCATACCAACCTAAATATTCACCATTGACTTCACAATCATAGAGAGTACAATCTTCAGATTCCCAAAATGAGTCTTTTGAATTGATTACTGCATTGTGAATAACAACATTACGTGCATACTGAAATGAATAATTACCGTCTTGACGATAATCGTAGATTTCAATATCCGTTGAGTGCATAAAGAGATAATCGGCATTGGATATAATAACATTACGAAGTCGAATATTAGAGCAATCCCAAAATGTCTCTTCACCATTAGGAATATTTACATTCTGTAAATCGATAAAATGAGCACGGCGAAACATTTTTGGGGCATCAACCTGACAATCACTATACTTGATGTTTCGGCTATACCATACCGATGAACGAGCAGACTCGGCAAAATAACAATTCTTACATTCCACACCGTCTGTTTCCCAAAATACATATTTACCTTCAAAACGACATTGTTCGGCACTGATATCCCTACTCTCTTTAATTGACGATTCGCCTGCATGAATAGTTACATTTTTCAACATCAAATTTTCTGATTTGTACAATGGACGTTCGCCACCAAATTCTTTATTTTCAATCTTTTTCATTTTATCTTATTTAGTTTTACATACAATCGAATTAAAAAAATCAGACCTCTGAAACATAGTTCAGTACACATAGCAATCCAGAAACCTACAAGTCCATATTTTGCCACCAGCAGCAATGCGAGCGGTATTCTGCAAACCCATATTGATGAAAGGTTCATGACCGATGGCCATTTAGTATCGCCCATGCCCACAAATATGCTATAAGCAACAATAGAAGCGGCGTAAAGAGGTTCGGCAAATGCTTCTATACGTAAGATTCTGACAGTAAGTTGTTGCACATCCACGTCGGGTGTCATAAGCGGCATTAAATATGGCACACCTATATACATCATCATTCCCGTAAAGGTCATAAATAGGACGCCAAGACAGAGTGTGATAATCGAGAACGAATATTGCATATCCGAACGTTTGGCTCCTATAGATTGTCCGACAAGTGTTGTAGCAGCATCGCCTATACCGAATCCCGGCATATAACAAAGTCCTTCAATAGTGATACCAAAAGAATGAGCAGCAATGGCTTTTGTTCCCAATGGTGTGATAATCATTGTAGAGGCTATATGTGCTGAACAAAACACCACTTGCTGTATAGCCATAGGCAATCCGATTTGCATTGCAGGTTGGACAATTTCAGATGTTAGAACATAACTTCCTTTGGTATTGAAGAGTTTTAATTCTTCAGAAAAAAAGCAGACATAAACCACTAATACTATTGTTGATATGCCTACAGCACAAACAGTTCCTATGGCTGCTCCTAATACGCCTAAATGACATAAGTAAATAAACACATAGTTGAAACCGACATTTAGCAGGCAACATATTATGTTCACAACACTTGGTACTCGTGTATTGCCACTATTGCGAAGCATTGCTGCCATTAAAAAGTTCATCGCCCATAGCGGAACAGAGGCTGAATAGACAAAAAAATACTTTGTTGCATCAGCGCAAATATCTTGATTACCTCCCAACCAATGTGGCAGATAAGGTGAAATAATCATGCAAATAAGTCCGACGACAACACTCAAGAGAGCGATAAAAACAATGGCTTGCCGTAATATAGTGCGCGAACGTTCAATGTTTTGTGCACCAACACTATGTGCTACCAAGACTGCAAATCCGCTGGATAATGCAGATGTCATACCACTAATCAGCCATGTGGTTGTTGTGATTAGCCCTATTGACGCTGATGCTGACGCCCCTAATTGTCCGACCATAGCAGTATCAACATATTCCATCAGAATGGTTATAAGTTGGGATATAATTGATGGTAGCGCCAATAATATCGCCAAATTAACCCGCTCAGAGAAAGATAGCGGCTTTAATTGCTGCAACTTACCAAGTAAGATATGTGATTTTGATTCTGCCAATATGTTCGAATATGCTAAATTACAATTACTTTATTCTCTCGTTATCAAATGACAACTGCCATTACAAAAAAGCGTGCAAAATTACAAAAAATGTTCAAAACGACAAAAAACTTTTCCATATCAGCGAAAAATAGTAATTTTGCAATACAATTTGGACAATAAATTTTTAACATTAACCAACAACAAAGATAGGACAACTAAAAACAATGGCATCAATAATATAAAAGGCAAGACAATTAAAACAATATAATCAATTGACTACAATATAATCCATATAACCTGCAAAATCTGCGGGACAAAAAATTTAATTATGAACGAAGAGCTCAATATAGATCAACGTGTAGAGCAAGCAAAAAAACTTCATCGTAGCGGTTTTAATTGTTCGCAAGCCGTAGTGATGGCATACGCAGACTTGTTTGATATTGACGAGCAAATGGCAGCCCGCATGTCAGCCTCATTTGGAGGAGGCATAGGGCGCATGCGTCAGACATGCGGTGCAGCATGCGGAATGTTTATGCTTTGCGGCTTGAAATGCGGACAGACAGAACCCAACGATTTGCAAGCAAAGGCAAACAATTATAATGACGTGCAACAATTAGCGCAAGAGTTTAAATCCCAACATGGTTCGCTTATTTGCGCTGAACTCATTGGACTGAAAGAGCCTGAAGATGCTAACGTCAGAATTTGCAAGCAGTCATGTAATCAAACAGTTGGTAACGCAGCACAAATCATAGGAAACTATCTTAAAAAATGAATATCTTACTGACTACCCGACTTCCGGCAGAAGGATTTCAGAGCCTTCAAGGCCATAATATCATTATTCCGGAAACGCCATATATTTCCAAAGAACGACTTCACGAATATATGTCAGATTGTGAGGTTCTGGTTCCGACATTTGATTATACGGTACCTGCCGAACTTATTGGTCAGATGCCTAAACTGCGTCTGATTGCAAATTTTGGTGTTGGATATAACAACATAGATATAGAAGCAGCAAAAAAATATGGCATCAGAGTTACCAACACGCCCGAACCGACTATTGAACCAACAGCCGAACACACATTTGCATTGCTGATTGGTATTGCTCATCGCATAGCCGAATTAGACCGCAAGATGCGAACCACGACAGATATTATTTTCGGCGTGATGAACAATCTTGGTACGGCAATAAGCAACAAGACATTAGGTATTATAGGCATGGGGCGTATAGGCAAAAGCGTGGCTCAAAAAGCACTTGCCTTTAATATGAACATTATCTATCACAACCGCCACCAACTATCGCCGGAAATAGAGCAACGATTCAACGCACGATATGTTACCTTTAATCAACTGCTGCATGAAGCAGATTTTATTAGTTTGAATTTACCATACTCACCTGAAGTGCATCACCTCATCGATCGTCAGGCATTTCAGCAGATGAAAGAATCTGCCATACTAATTAACACTGCACGCGGTGCAATAATTGATGAAAAAGCCCTTATTGAAGCATTGTCAACACATCGAATCAAAGCCGCTGCACTTGACGTATATGAACATGAGCCAAACATTTCGCCGGAATTATATCAACTCGACAACGTGCTTCTATCACCGCATATCGGCACAGGTAGCATGGAAGGCAGGATTGCGATGTGCAACAACGTATGCGAAAACATAATAGCCTTCGAACGACAAGAATTTAGCAAAATGAATATCGTCGTATGACATATAATTTGCATATTAACCAAAAATCAAGTAATTTTGTAAACTTTTTTCGATAACAAACATAAAATATCAATAAACATGGAATTAGCAACCAAATATGATCCTAAAGAAATTGAGCAACGCTGGTATCAGTATTGGCTTGATAAGAAGTATTTTCATTCCGAACCGGATGGTCGTGAGCCTTATACAATAGTTATTCCGCCACCAAATGTAACAGGTGTATTGCACATGGGACACATGCTCAACAATACTATTCAAGACATACTTGTTCGTCGTGCCCGCATGACAGGCAAAAATGCTTGCTGGGTTCCCGGAACAGACCATGCTTCTATTGCAACCGAAGCCAAAGTGGTGAATAAACTTGCGTCACAAGGAATAAATAAGACCGACCTCACTCGCGACGAGTTTTTGAAACATGCTTGGGAATGGACCAATGAACATGGCGGAACAATTCTCAAGCAACTACGCAAACTTGGTGCAAGTTGCGATTGGGACCGTACGGCTTTCACGATGGATGATAAACGTAGCGAACAGGTTATCAAAGTGTTCTGCGACCTTTATAATAAAGGGCTTATCTATCGCGGTGTACGTATGGTAAATTGGGATCCGAAAGCACAGACGGCATTATCTGACGAAGAAGTTATATTCCAAGAGCACCAAGGTAAACTCTACTACTTACGTTACATGGTAGTTGAAGATCCGGGAAAATATGCCGTTGTAGCCACTACTCGACCGGAAACAATCATGGGTGATACAGCGATGTGTATCAATCCTAACGACCCTAAAAACGAATGGTTGAAAGGCAAGCATGTCATTGTTCCATTGGTAGGCAGAGAGATTCCGGTAATAGAGGATGACTATGTTGACATAGAGTTCGGAACAGGTTGCTTGAAAGTAACACCTGCGCATGATGTCAACGACTACATGTTAGGCGAGAAGCATAATCTACAATCAATCAACATATTCAACGACAATGGGACACTTAATGAAGCAGCAGGTCTTTATGTTGGTATGGATCGTTTTGAATGTCGCGAACAGATAGAGAAAGACCTTGCCGCAGCCGGACTATTGGAAAAGACAGAGGATTATGTTAATAAAGTTGGATGTTCAGAACGCACTCAAGTACCTATCGAGCCACGTTTGTCAAGACAATGGTTTGTCAAGATGGAGCATCTTGCAAATATTGCTCTTGAGCCGGTGATGAACGATAAGATTCGTTTTTATCCTGCAAAATACAAAAACACCTATCGCCATTGGTTGGAAAACATCAAAGATTGGTGTATAAGTCGTCAACTATGGTGGGGACACCGCATACCGGCATACTACGTAACCGACGAATTAGTAGACAAATATAATACGCCAAGATATGTTGTAGCAGAATCTGAAGAGCAAGCCAAACAGCAGTTGAGCGACAAATATGGTATTCCATTGACTGATATTCAACTCACACAAGATGAGGATTGTTTAGACACATGGTTCAGTTCGTGGCTATGGCCAATGTCGCTATTCGATGGCATCAACAATCCTGACAATAAAGAAATTAACTACTATTATCCAACCTCCGACCTTGTTACCGGTCCGGACATCATATTCTTCTGGGTAGCACGTATGATAATGGCAGGCTACGAATACAAAGGTAAGATGCCATTTAAGAATGTTTATTTCACAGGTATCGTGCGCGACAAACTTGGCAGAAAGATGTCAAAGAGTTTAGGCAACTCACCCGAACCGCTCGACTTGATTGAGAAATTTGGTGCCGATGGTGTGCGAATGGGCATGATGCTTTCTGCACCTGCCGGAAATGATATTCTATTTGATGAAGCACTATGCGAGCAAGGACGTAATTTCAACAATAAGATATGGAACGCTTTCCGCTTGGTTAAAGGTTGGAATGTAGCAGATATTGAGCAACCGGAATATGCACGCATTGCCACATGCTGGATGGAGAATAAAATCAACCATACAGCAAGCGAGATGGAAAAATTGTTTGCTAATTATCGCTTGTCGGAAGCCCTGATGACAATATATAAATTGTTCTGGGACGAATTTTCGGCATGGTATTTAGAAATTATCAAACCTGCCTTCGGTCAACCTATCGACAAGACGACCTACAATCAAACACTCGGATTTTTTGACTATCTGCTCAAACTCTTGCATCCGTTTATGCCGTTTATAACCGAAGAATTATGGCAAGCATTAGAACAACGCCAAGATGGTGAGTCAATAATGATTGAGCAACTGCCTGAAATTAAGGCTATTGATACTAAACTGCTTGATGACTTTGAGGCAATAAAGGAATTGATGGCATATATTCGCAACACCCGTATTCAAAAGAATATTGCACAAAAAGAGCCTTTGGCATTGCAAGTGATAGGGCGAAACGACTATGCCGATTTTAATAGTGTTGTAACCAAATTCAGCAATCTCAGTTCTATCGAAGTAGTTGATAGTAAGACTGATGGCAGTGTTTCGTTCATGGTTAAGACATCTGAATATGCATTACCATTGGGACATCTGATCAATGTAGAAGAGGAACTTGCTAAACTGCGTTCCGACCTTGCTCACTATGAAGGCTTTTTACAAGGTGTTCTGAAAAAACTCTCTAACGAACGTTTTGTTCAAAATGCTAATCCCGACATTGTAGCCCGCGAGCGCAAAAAACAACAAGACGCTGAAAGCAAGATTGCAACAATTAAAGAAATGATTGCCTCGCTTACAAAATAATTGGCATCACCATTACAATGATTACCAAATGGACGTTGACAAGCAACGCCCGTACAATGATTACAAATGTCGGAACATACGTTTCATATTACCTCACAATACGAGCCTACAGGTGATCAGCCGGAAGCAATACGTCAACTTGTAGCGGGCATACGTGGTGGAGCGAAAGCACAGACATTATTGGGTGTAACAGGTTCAGGAAAGACATTCACTATAGCCAATGTGATTCAACAACTCAACCGACCTACACTTATATTGTCGCACAACAAGACGCTTGCCGCCCAATTATATCAGGAGTTTAAACATTTTTTTCCTGATAATTTGGTAGAGTATTTCGTATCATATTACGACTACTATCAACCTGAGGCATATAATCCGACTACCGATGTATATATAGAGAAAGACCTTGCTATCAACGAAGAAATTGACCAATTACGTCTGTCTGCCACCAAAGCATTACTTTCGGGCAGACGTGATGTAATAGTGATTTCATCGGTATCTTGCATCTACGGTATTGGTAATCCGAGTGAGTTTACAAGCAACACCATTCATCTGCATAGCGGACAGACAATAGTTCGCGACGAATTGTTGCGCAAACTTGTCAACGCGACCTACATGCGCAACGAGTTGAGTCTTGAACGTGGCAATTTTAGGGTCAAAGGAGATACGGTTGACATCTTTCTTGCTTACGAAGATTATCTGCTTCGTGTAATATTCTGGGGCGATGAGATCGAGGAATTACAGACTGTTGATCCTCTGAATAATATAGTAATCGACACTATTGATTCGATTGATATATACCCTGCATCAATCTTTGTAACGACCAAAGAGTCAGCCCAACGTGCATTAGTCCAGATAGAGCAAGACCTTGAAGAACGTGTAAAATATTTTGAGCAGACCGACCGTCCGCTTGAGGCACGCCGCATAGCCGAACGTGTACGCTACGACATGGAAATGATTGAGCAGATGGGTTATTGTCCGGGCGTTGAAAACTATAGTCGCTATTTTGACGGACGTGAACCCGGCAGCCGTCCGTTCTGCTTGTTAGACTATTTTCCGAACGACTACTTGATGGTTATTGACGAGAGCCATGTTACAGTACCGCAAATAGGAGGCATGTCAGGTGGTGATGCGTCGAGAAAGAAAAATCTGATAGAATATGGTTTCCGACTACCGGCAGCAGCCGATAATCGTCCGTTGAAATTCAATGAGTTTCAGAGTTTGCAACCGCAAACAATTTACGTATCTGCCACACCTGCTGAATTTGAACTCAAAGAATCGGAAGGTATTGTTGTTGACCAAGTAGTACGACCGACCGGACTATTAGATCCTATCATTGATGTTCGCCCCTCTACTAATCAAATCGACGATTTAATCGAAGAAGTGCAGCAATGTACGGAACGTAACGAGCGTTCACTCATAGTTACATTGCGCAAAAAGATGGCAGAGGAATTAGACCAATACTTACGTGAAGTGGCAGGCATCAGATGTACGTACATACATTCCGACGTTGATACCCTCGAACGCATACAAATACTTGACGACTTGCGTAAAGGTGTGTACGATGCTCTGATAGGCGTTAACTTGCTACGCGAGGGTTTGGACTTACCGGAAGTCAGTTTGGTAATTATATTAGATGCCGACAAAGAAGGTTTTTTGCGTAATTATCGCTCACTAACCCAAACAGCAGGACGCGCAGCACGCAACCTGAACGGCAAAGTGATAATGTATGCCGACACCATAACACGCTCGATGCAAGCCACTATAGATGAGACGGCTCGCCGCCGTGCTAAACAATTGGCTTACAATGAAGAACATCATATCACACCGCAGGCTATAGTCAAAGCATTTACCAATCCATTATCTCAAAAGCCGGCTGAAGAAAAAGCCTATATTCAGAACGAGAATATCAATATTGCTGCCGACCCTGTAGTACAATATATGTCGGCTGACGCATTGCGCAAAGCCATCGAAAAGAGTCGGCGCGACATGCTGGCAGCGGCAAAAGATATGGAATATCTTGAGGCTGCACGCTGCCGCGACGAGATGCTACAACTTGAAGCAAGACTTAAAGAATTAGAAAACAAACAGATATGACCTCTACAACTATTTTTTATATTATCATCATCCTTTATTCGCTGTTCTATATTTACAGCGAATCATGTTCGTTTTTCAATCTTAAATATGCTTCTCATCCTCTACCTGATGAGATAAAGGACTTATATGACGAGGAGAAGCGCAAACAACAACTGGCATATCAACGTGTTAATACTAAAATTTCATTCATCGCAGCAAGTGCGGTATTTGTATTCAATATGTTGGTGATATGTTTGGGTGGTTTTGCATGGCTCGACAATTTAGTGCAAGGGATTAGCGACAATGCGATCTTACAAGCCCTACTCTTTTTGGGCATATATATGCTTGCTCAAGACATGGTTAAATTACCATTTGAGATTTACGATACCTTTGTAATAGAGGAACGTTTTGGTTTCAATCGCACCACAGTACGTACATTTATTGCTGACATGTTTAAGACATTGGGGGTTAACATTATTCTTGGTGGTGGCATACTTGCAGTTGTAGTACTGATTTACACAACCATCCCTGATTGGTTTTGGTTAGTAGCATGGTCAGTATTGTCGGCATTTTCACTATTCATGAGTTTGTTTTACTCCGATTTGATTGTTCCGTTGTTTAACAAGCAAGAACCGCTGGTAGAAGGCGAATTGCGTAATGCCATTGAACGTTTCGCACAAAGCGTTGATTTTCAGATAGAGAACATATATGTCATGGACTCATCGAAACGCTCATCTAAAGCCAATGCTTATTTTACAGGTTGGGGACGACGCAAACGTATAGTATTGTATGATACTTTATTAGAGACCTTGACCACTGACGAAATCGTAGCAGTATTGGCTCATGAGATCGGACATAATAAAAACCACCATATAGTAAAAGACCTTTGTTCAGGTTTACTTCAGAACTTATTCATATTCGCTCTTTTAGGTATAACACTAAAATACGATGTGTTTGCACAATCACTTGGGTGTGAAGCAGCCTCGTTTCACGTCAACACGCTTGTCTTTTTCTTATTATTCAAGCCCATATCCGAACTATTAGATATCGTATCGAACATATTTTCACGTCGCCATGAATATCAGGCAGACCATTTTGTCAAAGAACATGGCATGTCTGCATCGCTCATTTCATCACTCAAAAAACTTACGACCGACAATTTAGGCAATCCGACTCCTCACCCGCTGATTGTATTTTTGCAATACTCGCACCCTACTCTATATCAAAGAATTATAGCCCTCAAATAGGATGAAAAACACAGAGATAGAACATAAGTTTTTAGTACTCAACGATGCTTTCTTACCCCTTGCCACCGAGCACTATACTATTCGCCAAGGCTATTTGTCAACTGACCCTATGCGCACCATACGTGTTCGTCAGAAAGGAGATAAAGCCTATCTGACAATAAAATCAAAAACGGATCCTGCCACATTAGCCCGCTTTGAGTGGGAACGCGAAATAAGCCTTGACGATGCTCAAGCACTATTTCTACTATGCTTGCCTAATATGATTGACAAAGAGAGATATATAGTTCCATGGCAAGGTTTGAAAATAGAAATTGATATCTTTCATGGAGCAAATGAAGGATTACGAATAGCAGAAATAGAAATGTCTGACATAAATATGCAACTTCCTGATTTGCCTGATTTTATCGGCGATGAAGTAAGTCATGACAACAAATATTCTAATGCCAATCTGACAATCAATCCATTCTCACAATGGTAAAAAAACATGTTAATCATGCGTTCACTACTACTTATCTTACTTGCTGCCGTAACTTATACCAACCCTATAATTTACGCTGATTATTCTGACCCTGACGCCATACGTGTAGGTGAAAATTACTACATGACATCATCGTCATTTAATTGTTTTCCGGGATTGCAAATACTCTATTCCACCGACCTTGTAAATTGGGAGATAGTCAATGCTGCCTTACCTAAATCATACGTTTCGGAGCAAGGTGTTGAACATGGAAATCTTGTGTGGGCACCTTCATTACGCTATCACAACGACACGTACTATATTTTTTGGGGCGACCCTGACAACGGTATATATTATATTGAAACCAAAGATATAGAGGGGAGATGGTCGGAACCGACCCTTTTAATCGAAGATAAAGGGCTGATTGACCCATGCCCTTATTGGCAAAATGATACACTATATATAGTACATGCTCTTGCGGGTTCGCGTGCAGGCTTGAAGTCTGTTCTTGCAATGACAACAATGGTGCAAGACAACGACAAATGGAATCTTATCAATCAACGCTTGATATACGATGGACACGGCAAAAATCCGACATGTGAAGGTCCGAAAATATATCAACGCAATGGTTGGTACTATATCTTCACACCTGCAGGAGGAGTGGCAACCGGTTGGCAATTAGTATTGAGAAGCAAGAATATCTATGGACCGTATGAAGAAAAGGTTGTACTCTCTCAAGGCAAAACATCGGTCAATGGTCCTCACCAAGGAGCATGGGTAACAACTCCGAGTGGTAAAGATTGGTTTTTGCATTTCCAAGATGTAGGACCATTAGGCAGAATAGTTCATCTGCAACCGATGAAATGGGAGAATGACTGGCCGGTTATAGGCAATAATGGGCAACCGGTACAAAGATATCAGGCACCTGAAAATTGCAAAAAGCAGATAAAGAAACAACACAAACTGATTGAATTTACCGAACCCCAACTTGACTATTCTTGGCAATACCCACATAGTCCGGATTTCCGTTGGCATTATTGCGATGCAAAAGATAGCATTCTTCGCCTATTTTCATACCCTATACCGGCGGATAGTAAGAATTTGTGGCAACAACCTAATATGCTTCTGCGCAAAATAGATGCGCCGAAAATGACAATAACCGCAAAAGTAAGATTTGTGCCACACGAAAAAATAATAGGCGAACGTGCCGGCATGATGATTATGGGGTTAGACTACGCCGGTGTTATGATGGAAAAAACAGCTGATGGTATTGATATTTACCAAGCATGTTGTAAAAAAGCCGATAAAGGGACAAAAGAGACACAATCGCAACATATTAAGATTCAAGAAAATAAATGGCTATACCTCTGCATTATTATAAATAACAATAAGGCTACGCTTGCATATTCGATAGACAACAAGACATTCAACCTGATTGGTGAAAAATTTGACATTCGAGAGGGACAATGGATTGGTGCAAAATACGGATTTGTATGTACACGTCCGCCGCTTCAGAGTCTAAAAACACGTAATGACGGAGGGTGGCTTGACATTGATTGGCTTGATATTCAGTACAAATAAGCCACAAGAATAGATAAAGTTTAACATATTCGACAATAAAAAAGTACTTTTAGATAATTCTGATTGTACTTTTTTTTTGTAATTTTGCATGCTAAATTAGAATTTATAAAAACGTATGAGAAAGATTAAACTACTATTAGTTATTTTGTTATGTTCGCTATACGTTCATGCTGAAGGTTATGAATATATGACATTCTTAACATCAGACGGAACGAAACAGATTGCGGCGACCAATCTGACAATGACTATAAGCGGAACAAACCTTGTAGCAGACAATGGAACAACGAGTTTGACATTGCCACTTTCGACAGTTCAAACAATGTTTTTTTCTGACGCCAATGGTAATTACACCGATTTGAATCAAACATCATTTAATCCTGATGGTAAGGTTAGTGTGTTCAATCTCGAAGGTAAATCATTTGGACTATACGAAAGTCTGAATCAAGCCATAAGTTCGCTATCATCAGGAACATACATAATCCAACAAGACGCTAATTCATTTAAAATTATGGTGCCATGAAAAAGAATGTTATTTCAATAATTATGTTGTGCACATCGATGCTAATCAGTGCACAAACGCTTAATATACAGACCGGTAACATAACATATCAATTTGATGCACCGCATTTAGGTGAAGTGGTTTATTCAAACGCAACAACACTGACAGCCAAAGATAAAGTGTTTAATCTTGCAGAAATTGATAAAATGTATGTTGACAATAGTGTCGTTACCGACAATACAGTTAGCGTTGCATATAGCAATAATAGTGCATCTATCGTTGTTGCAGGAAATATTGCTAAATATCTGACAATCACCACCGATGGTGCGCATGTTAGCATTATTCAAAGTGAATTGGTTGATGATGCGGTAGGTAAAATAAGTTACACTCTATCCGGATCATCAACTAACGGAGGTTTTTACCAAGAAGGTAGTTATAAAATAGACCTTGTGTTGAATGGTCTGACACTGACTAATCCATCCGGTCCTGCCATCAATATCCAAAACGGCAAAAAAATCAATGTAACAGTCAAGGCTGGAACAACAAATACTCTTGTAGATGGAACAGGTGGCGATTGGAAAGGTTGTTTCAGAGTAAAGGGTCATACCGAACTCAAAGGAAGCGGTACGCTTAACATTACCGGCAAAACAGCCAATGCTTTCTGGGGTAAAGAATTTTTAGAATTTAAGAATTGTACAGTTAATATTCTTGGTGCTGTTACAGATGGTATCAATGTCAATCAGTACTTCAAGATGGAAAGTGGCACGTTGAACATTTCAGGTGTAGGCGACGATGGACTGCAAGTAAGTTATGAAACAGACGATTATGGTACAATTTTGAGCGAGACTGAGAACACAGGTGAAATAACGATTACAGGTGGAACAATAGGTATTACCACGACTGCTAATGGTTCAAAAGGACTTAAAGCCGAAGGTTCAATCAATATTAGCGATTTAGGTTCAGGCACATCGGTTACAGTAAAGACAACAGGTGGTACATACGTGCAAGCCAATGTTGATACAGCCGTTTGCGTTTGCTTGAAGAGTGACGCTAACATCAATCTTGCCGGTGGAACGATGAGTTTTATCAGTACCGGACAAGGCGGTCGCGCAATAGCCTGCGACAATGCTCTCACCATATCAGGAGGTGATATTACTGCACGCGCTGAAGGTAGTAATTACGGTAGCAGTTCCAGCGGCGGAGGCGGCTGGGGCGGAGGCGGTCGTCCGGGTGGCGGTGGTCAATCGTCGAATGGTAAGAATGCCAAAGGCGTAAAAGCCAAAGGTACAATAACCATTTCCGGAGGCTCACTGAACGTCTATTCTGCCAACCATGAAGGTTTAGAATCAAAATCCACCATCACAATTACTGATGGCATAGTATATGTACAAGCAAAGGACGATGCTATCAATGCAAGTGGTGATTTCACAATAAGTGGTGGTTTAGTATGCGGACATGCCACATCCAACGATGGACTCGATGCGAATGGTAATTTCTATATCAAAGGTGGTTTGGTATATGCTATAGGTGCATCATCGCCCGAACTTGCTATCGATGCCAATTCAGAAGCACAAAAGAAATTATATGTTTCAGGCGGAATATTAGTGGCACTCGGAGGCTTGGAAAGCGGTTCAAGTCTGACACAATCATGCTACAAAGCATCGAGTTGGAGTAAAAACACATGGTACGCATTGACGGTAGGAAGCACTGTTTTCGCCTTCAAAACGCCTTCAAGCGGTGGTAGCACGATGGTTATTTCAGGTGCGTCCACACCTTCACTCAAAAGTGGTGTAACAGCAAGTGGTACAGCAGTATTTAATAATACAGCCTACTATCCTGCAACCGTAAGTGGGGGTTCGTCGGTTTCTTTGTCGTCATACTCTTCCGGCGGAGGCGGCTGGGGATGGTAAATAAAAATAAAGAGATGCGATACGCATCTCTTTATTTTTATTTTAGAACTACGACAATAATTTAATCAAGGTAGCATGGTCGAGGTTAGTCAGGTCTAATGCTATGTCCTCTGTTTTTTCAGAACCATCATCGGTGATAATAGTCTGTGGTTCTCGAAATCCTGCCCTACGCAAGATTGCTTCCATATCAATGAAACTTTGAGTTTTTCGTACTAAACAATGTAAAAAATCAGTATCTGCAATAGAAACAATACTATTACCACGTCCAAAAGACATTAGAGTTATAGTATCGTTGAAAATAAGTCCAACCACCTGTTCTATACTATCCGACTCCATGTCAACAGTTAGTTTGACATTATTGTGGTTAACCATATAGTTCTTCTTCAGATTCGTTATATTCTCCTGCCCGAAATACATTTTGTATTTGCTTCCGTCGATTCCGTTATAGCGATTAACATAAATAACGCCTACTTTACACCCACGCTTGAAATAGAACACCTCGCTTGCTTGGGGATTAGCATTGGTCATATCACCGGAAAATATAATGTCAGGTTTTTGCTTTCGACCATCACGTTTGGAATAATAATCAGCATTCCAGCCATATTTACGTCCTTCAATATCGGTGATTGACAAATCAAAATCACGTGTTCCCCATTCATTTCTCCAATAAATACCTATAAAATTATTGTTGGTCAAAGTGTATTTCGTACCGAATGGCATATTACCGACAAATGTTTTTTCGGTTGAAGGTAATGCCAATTGATATGCAGAAGGGAAACGAGTAACGCATGCTTTTTTACTTAACGCTGAAATAAGGTGATTTTCTAAAACGCCATATAAATCAGTCAAATAAGTTTTATTTATATCTCTGATTTTTAGATTACTACGAAGGAACATCTTTTTGTTACGCACGACATAAATACGGCTTATGGTTAGCTGGTTTTCATCTTCGGATAGACGCTCACGACATAACTGCATTAAGGCAACAACTTTAAATAGCGACAGTTCGTTAAGCCTATTCTTGACCACATTTATATCAGGTCGGTCAATAAGAATACTTGCCCAAAATTGTTTAGTCATTGGAGTATGATTATATATAGCCAATCGCCGCAACCGATTGATAATAGGTGCATTATTAGAAGGTATTAAGCCCCCTTGTTTTACATCATAGGTATGTTTGAAAGCCAAAAAGATGCGTTTATAGCGCAGAAATATAGAAGACAAGGCTGTCAGTTGCTGAGCATCAAGAATAGAAAAGTCAAAAGGAGTTGCAGAGCGTTGAATACGATAAACTAAATCAACATTTTTTATTATTAGCGTTTTGCTTGTCGTTTTGAAGATAATATATCTAAGCAATGCAAATTTTTCATGAGGAGCAATGTGCAATCTGTCGCAAATATAGACTTGTGCTTCACGATTAGCAATATTGTCGATATAAATATTGTCTGAACCGTAGGTATCGATGAGCATATCAGCACAAGCCTGCATAGTAACTTGTTTGAGCGCAATACCACTATAGATGATATCGCTGCATTTTTTTGCCAACTCGTCCGTTGAAATGGGCAAAATAGCCTTATATTCTTTTATTGGAACTTGATCTGCACCATCATTTGGTACAAATCCGTTTTCGAGGCTGAAATCAGTACCATAAGTAGAGGCATAATGGAAAATCTGGTCGATAAACAATTCCAAACGAGACTTTTCAACCACGTCTTGCCAACGTTTGTAAAAAGTGGAATTATAGTCAATTGTCTGTTGCTCAATAAACTGTTGCACACTTGGTGTCAAAACAGAAGGATGGACTAAAAAGCCACATTTCATCGCCTCTGCTTGCAGGCGTTTAGGATCTTGAACAAGAGGTTCAGGTACTGCAACATTGAAAAGTTTAATTAGTTCTATATTCATAACAATGTGATTTAAAGAAAAAAAGCAGAAGCGGCGGATAGTAATACAACAATCTACGAAATAGACTCTATGAAATAGGAACTATCTTTGCCACATTCTGCATATTGTTTTGCAAAGGTAGGCTATTTGAATGAAATCTCAAAATTTTTCACCAACAAAAGGAGTTAAGAATAAAATATTGTTGTTTTTTTCAAACAATGTTGAATATATTTTGCTTATTTTAAAAAGAAATTGTAATTTTGTAGATTGAATTTGAAAAAAACAAAAATTGTCGATATGACATCACCCAAAATAATTCTTACAGGCGATCGTCCGACAGGAAGATTGCATATTGGTCATTATGTAGGTTCGCTTCGACGCAGAGTTGAATTGCAGGACGACCCTTCATTTGATCGCATATTCGTTATGATAGCCGATGCTCAGGCTCTGACTGACAATGCAGACAATCCTGAAAAACTACGTCAGAATGTGTTAGAAGTAACCCTTGATTACCTTGCAGCAGGTATTGACCCTAATAAGGTTAACATATTCATACAAAGTGAGATACCGGAGTTGACAGAATTGGCATTTTACTTTATGAACTTGACCACAGTGAGCCGTGTTCAGCGCAATCCGACGGTTAAGACAGAGATTCAGATGCGCAATTTTGAGGCTAACATACCTTTAGGTTTTTTCTGCTATCCTGTATCACAAGCAGCCGATATAACACTATTTCATGGCACAGTAGTACCTGTGGGCGAAGACCAGAAGCCAATGATAGAGTTAACCAACGAGATTGTGCGTCGTTTTAACAATATCTATGGTGAGACACTTCATGAAGCGCAGATAATGTTGCCTGACAATCAAGCATGTATGCGTTTGCCGGGAACCGATGGGAAGGCAAAAATGAGCAAGTCGTTAGGTAATTGTATATATCTGAGCGACTCAGCAGAAGAGGTTGAGAAAAAAATCAAGAGTATGTACACCGACCCGACACACTTGAAAGTTTCAGACCCCGGTCATCTTGAGGGTAATGCTGTGTTCACATATTTAGATGCGTTTTGCCGTGACGAACATTTTGCTCGCTATTGGACAGATTACAGCAACCTTCAGGAACTCAAAGAACACTACACACGCGGTGGATTGGGTGATATGAAATGTAAAATGTTTTTGAACAAAATAATGCAAGAAATGCTTGAGCCTATACGTGAACGTCGTAATTATTGGGAACAACATATACCTGAGGTTTATGATATTTTGCGTCAAGGAACAGCAGTGGCACGTGAAGTAGGTCGTCAGACAATAAGTGAGGTCCGCAAAGCGATGCGTATCAATTATCTTGACGATGCAGAATTGCAAAAAGCGCAAATGCAGAAATATGAGCGCATATAAATAGCAAGCAAAGAATTAAATTGATTATTAAAGCGATATAAATCAGATAATAACAAACAAAATTAAATATGACTAGTACAGCAATTATTTTGAGCATCGGGGTATTCCTTGGAGTAATACTCCTGCTCGTAGTGGTGCTGCTTGTGGCGAAGCGATATCTCGTAGCGAGCGGCAACGTAAAAATTGTGGTAAATGAAGACAAGGAATTTGAAGTTCCTGTAGGTGGAAGTCTTCTTTCCACTATGGCTAATGCAGGTGTTTTTCTTCCATCAGCCTGCGGTGGTAAGGGTTCATGCGGTCAGTGCAAATGTCAGGTTCTTGAGGGTGGCGGTGAGATGTTACCCACCGAGGAAGTGCATTTTTCGCGCAAAGAGCGTAATGCACATTGGCGCTTAGGTTGCCAAGTGAAGGTCAAGGAGGACATGAAACTGAAAGTATCAGAATCGGTTCTTGGTGTTAAAGAGTACGAATGTACAGTGATTAGCAACAAGAATGTGGCCACATTTATGAAAGAATTTAAGGTTCAGTTGCCTCCGGGAGCACACATGGATTTTGAGCCTGGTTCGTATTCACAGATACGTATTCCGAAATTTGATGCTATCCGCTATGCAGACTATGACAAGTCGTTGATAGGCGAACAATATTTGCCGACATGGGAGAAATTCGGTATGTTCGATTTGGTATGTACTAATCCGGAAGATACTATTCGAGCCTATTCGATGGCTAACTATCCGGCTGAAGGAGATGTATTTATGCTTACTGTACGTATAGCCACACCTCCATTCAAACCCAAAGATCAGGGTACGGGCTTTATGGATGTTAATCCTGGTATAGCCTCATCATATATATGGTCATTAAAACCAGGAGATAAAGTTATCATGTCCGGTCCATACGGAGAATTCCGTCCTGTATATGACTCAAAGAAAGAGATGATATGGGTAGGTGGTGGTGCCGGTATGGCTCCGCTTCGCGCTCAGATTATGCACATGACTAAGACATTGAATTGTCGTGACCGCGAGATGCATTATTTCTATGGTGCACGTGCGCTGAACGAAGTGTTCTATCTTGATGATTTTCTGAATTTGGAAAAAGAATTTTCAAATTTCCACTTCCATTTGGCTCTTGACCGTCCGGATCCAAAAGCCGATGAGTTAGGAATCAAATACACACCTGGCTTTATTGCCCCTGTTCTTGGCGACACCTACCTCAAACAACATGAAGCACCAGAAGATATAGAATACTATCTCTGCGGTCCTCCAATGATGGCAAAGACAGTGCTTGACCTACTCCACTCTCTTGGTGTTGAAGACCAAGATATTCGCTTCGATAATTTCGGAGGATAATCTATAGAATAAACGGAATAAACTACAGTAGGGACAAAAAATGAGTGAACTAATATTCAGATGTTTTGCGAGTGGTAGTAGCGGCAACTGCTACTATTTGGGAACTTATTCTAAAGGCATATTGATTGATGCCGGAATAAGTGCCCGCACCATTCGTAACCATTTGAGAGAGATGGCTTTAGACTATAAAGACATCAAAGGTGTGCTTGTAACTCACGACCATGCTGACCACATACGCGCTGTAGGAACATTAGGTGAACGCTTTCACATTCCAATCTATGCAAACCGCGCTATTCATGAAGGAATCAATAAGAATTACGGACTACGTGAAAAATTGCGTACCTGCCAACGATATTTTGAGACGGGCGCAGAATTTAGCATAGGCGGAATGAGAATCAACACATTTCATGTGTCGCACGACTCAACGGATTGTGTGGCATACGTCATAGATTTCGAAGGTCAACGATTTTTGCTTGCTACTGATATAGGTTGTCCGAGTCCTGAACTTGAGCAATACATTCGGACAGCCAACCATATAGTAATAGAGGCAAATCATGACGAGAAAATGCTTTTAAATGGTCCGTATCCAAGTTTTTTGAAGCAACGTATTCTGTCGGAAAAAGGACATCAGAGCAATAGTGTGTGTGCACAATTGCTGAAAGATAATTTTCACGATGGCATACGTAACATATTCTTATGCCATTTGAGCCATGAGAATAATACGCCTGATTTGGCTCTTGAAACAGTTGCAGAAGCACTTGAACAAGTTGGTGCCAAATTAGGTGTAGAGGTAAATTTGGAAACACTCGAACAGTATAATGCCACTTCCATTATAGAACTTGAATAACTTAATCAAACAGACAAATTATGGACAACAAACTTGTTATCATCCCGACCTACAACGAGAAGGAGAACATTGAAAATATCATTAGAGCCGTTCAGTCGCTTCCTATCACGTTTGACATGCTTATCATTGATGATGGTTCACCCGATGGGACAGCCGACATTGTGAAACGCCTGATAGCCACTGAGTTTGCCGACAAACTTCATATACTTGAACGTTCGGGCAAACAGGGCTTAGGTACAGCATATATAATGGGTTTCAAGTGGGCAATAGAGCATAAGTACGACTTTATCTTTGAGATGGATGCCGACTTTTCGCATAATCCAAACGACTTGCTGAA